>Ga0308405_1000086_pt1 | contig 69046 bp, 65 predicted proteins | sample HotsprSampleMS13_FD_203473 | JGI IMG/M metagenome (GOLD analysis project Ga0308405, IMG submission 203473) | Hot spring phototrophic mat microbial communities from Mushroom Spring, Yellowstone National Park, Wyoming, United States - 20060912_MS13 ...
TAAACTATTAAGGTAATTCATTTTTATACCTCCTTAGTGGGATTTGAGGGTATTATAAACCTCTGCCCACTAAGGGCTTTTTGTCAGAAGATTTTTCCAGCTTTTGTGAATTTCTCACCCAAGGTATAATATTTCTAATATAATCCTTGCATCCTCTTTGGTGTTCATGTTGATAAAGGCGTAAGAAAAAGGTTCCACATCCTCTACTACTTCGTAGCCCACCTTCTCCACAAATTCCATAACCCTCAGCCCACCATCCTTCAAATACTCCTCAAGGGCGGACTTTACTCCTTTAGGATACACCCCAAGGAGTGGAAAAGTTTTACCCTTGACCTTAAAAAGCGTTATTTTGTCTTTTGACCTTTCCCAGACAATGGAAATGAGCTCTCCCTTAATAAGTGGCATGTCTGCACTTAAAACAACCACTTTATCTTGGTTAGTATGAGATAGGGCTGTATATAGACCCGCCAGGGCAAACTGCCCATGTAGTATGTCCTTTAAAATTTCTATTCCTTTCAAAAAGCTATACTTTTGTGGCTCCTTTGCCACTATGAAAACTCTATCGCATACCTTCTGGGCTTGTTCAATCACCCACTGGATGCAAGGTTTTCCCTTTAAGAGAAAAAGTGTTTTATCCTCTCCAAACCTTCTGCTTTGCCCACCCGCAAGGATATAGCATTCCATCATTCTTTTTTGAGCATTTCCTCCAGTGTTTTTCTATAGGAAGGGTCATCCTTCATCTCCAAAGCCTTTTTTATATAAAGGAGGGCTTCCTCTTTTTTACCCTGCTTGCTTAAAACATATGCCAAGTTGTTCAGCACATCTGGGTCATCCTTTAGCTCAAGGGCTTTTTTGTATTGCCCTTCAGCCTTCTCATACTCTCCCCTTTGGGCATAGATATTTCCCAAATTAAAGTGTGCTAAATAGTTTTTATTGTCTTTTCTTATCGCTTTTTTATACTCCTCCTCCGCCAAGTCCAACTTTCCCTGTTTTTCGTACATATACCCTAAGTTTATATGTTCCTCCGCGGTCAAAGGGTCTTTTAGGATTATAATCTGTGGCACTGCACAGCTCCCGCAGAGCATAATAATGAGGAAAAAAATAAGCTTTTTCATTCTAAGGGAATATTGTATGTTTCGTAGCCAAAAAAGTAGCCATGTCCGTAGTCCGCACCGCAGTCTATGGCTAACTGAACTTTTTTATAAGTGTCTATTTTCTTGAATATTACCTTTGCTCCAAAGCTCTTGGCGTAGAACACCGCCTTAGCAACATCAGACCTGCTGGAGTTCATATAAAACTCCTCTTTTACGAAAACAAAATCAAAGGCGCCCAACTTCATTTCCCCTGCCTCTTCCCCTACACCATATCTTGCTATATAAAAATCGTCCAGGGCACTTTTCAGCTTAAGGTTTTTTATACTAAGCAAGATTTTTGCAAGAGTGTCAGAACTTAGGTCAGCAGGTAGGCAGATTACAAAATTGCGACCGTATAAAGGTAAGCTCTCCATCTGTATAGATACGGGCATATTTATGAAAAGCTCTTTGTCCTTTGAAAATTTTGCTACTCCCTTCAAAACGCTTAACTCCGCTTGCTTTCTTAAACTTTCATCGCCGATCTCTTGAAACCTTAGCCCTTTTTCACCATCCATAATAATGCGGGACAGCACTCTGTATCCAAAAAGTTGTTGCGTTTTTAAATCCACTATATGTTCAAGCACCATCTCTGCCTTTAATTTTCTGCCCCTTACCTCCATGAGGATATTTTACTCCAAAAGCATACTACCAAAGCTATGTTTTAAAACTTCCTGAAAGTTCTCCACTACCCTAAAGGCATCCTTTAGGAGTCCCCTTTCTTGCTTTGAGAGTTTTTCCGGGTCTATGTAGTTATCTGGCTCTTTTCCTTTGATGATCTTGTCCGCCTGTTCTCTAAATCTTAACATGTTCAAAAATCTGTATGCCTCTAAAAGGTCTCTTCCAAAATTCTTTTCCAAGACACCCCTTTCTATAAGCACCCTTATTCGGTCGTAGGTGTTTCTCTCCAAAATCCCATTAGAAAGACTAAGACACCTGACGCCGTGGGTTATGGGAAATATTCCACCCTTCTTTAGGTCAAGCTTTCCTTTGTGTTCTCCGCCCCTTTCCACCACAAAGCTTTTAAAGAATGTTAAAGGTGGTCTGAACTTTAAACCCTCCCTTACAAAATAGCCCATAAACAGGCTCTTTCCTTTTATCTTTTTATGGACATACTCCTCCAGTCCATCTGCCAAGGTTTTATCTCCAAAGACGCTTCTAAAGTCAAAAAATATGGCGGAGTTCAAAACATTCTCCGGGACGGGAGTGTTTAGCCAAGAGCTGACCTTTTTTTCCCACTCCTTTTCTGAGCCCCTCCACTCTGGGTTTGATACCATCACATTCCCCGGACAGGGTGGGAAGCCCACCTTTAATAGCACTTTTATATACTCCTCCGAGAACCTTTTGAAATACTCCTTGGCGTCAAAGTCAATGATGGGAAGGTCTCTGTATATTAAGGCGTTGTCTTGGTCTGTTTTTAGGCTCTGCTCTTGCCTACCTTCACTACCCAAAACTAAAAGACAGAAGGGAACCAAGGGTTCCTCTCCAAGCCTTGATATAGTCAAAAAGACCGCCCTTTTCATAAAGCGGTCGTTTAACTCCGAGACATACTTTCCTACCCTCTCTGGGTCTGCACCATCCAAAACAAGCTCCACCACCGCCTTTGTGGTCTGCCTGTATAGAAAATCCAAGCTTTCCTCATCCTTAGCCCTCTCTATCTCTTTGAACAGAAACACAAAGTTCTTGCTTTCGTAGAGGATAATATCCCTATCCTCCAAAACCCCCGAGGGCTGTTGGTTGGAAAAGACAACCACCCTCCTTATGGCATGCTTGGACATGAGGGTAAGCACATCCATAAGGTAATCCCTCTCATCCACTCCAATTACGGGAAAGGTTGCCACCTCAGAGGCTTTTGTCTCCTTTGGGTATTTACCCTCTCCTAAAACCCGCTTGATTATATCCCTTTCCGTGATTATGCCGTAGCCATCTTTGAATTTAACGAGAACTGCCCGATGGTCTGCCTTTGCCATCAGGTTTATTACTTGGTATATGCTGTCATTCTCTCCCACAATGGGTATATCTCTTGGGTTTAGGTCTTTTACTTGCACCCTTGCCAGCCTTTCCAAAAGGGAACTACTTTCCTCTTTTTTTCTTTCAAACCTTCCGGTTAGCTTTCTTAGAAAGTATTGATTAAAAGCTTCAAAATCCTTGCATAGCTTTTTGAAGACCTTGTCTGGCAAAAGGAAAAGCAAGGCATCCTCGTAGGCTATTGCGGTGGATGATGGGCGTTCACCGGTCAAAAGGGATACAAAACCAAAGCTATCCCCCTCCTGAAGATAATCCAGCACCTCAGAACCTCTTTTCAAAAGAACCACACCCTTTCTGACTATGTAAAGACTGCTAAGCGGTGCGGAGCCCTCTTGGAATATTACCTCATCCTTTTGGTAATGTTGAACTTGGAGGTTATAGACAACGCTTCTTAAGACCTCCGGGGTAAGGAGGTTAAAGGGCTCGTGTTCCCTCAAAAACCTTTCTGCGTCAAGCATCTCACAAAAGTTTTATCACAAGAAACCTAAGAATCAAAAGGCTTACCAAAAGCAAGAGGGTATGACAGCAGGGAAAGAGCTTTCTGTAGGGTCTGTATAAAGGCTCCGTAAATTGGTAGAAGAACCTGTAAAAGAAGTTGTTAAGGTCCCTTGTAAAAAATTCAAGGGTGGCCCGCCCGAGGACGAGCCACATAAAAAAGGCAAGGGTGTAGTTCAAAAACTGCTCTAAGGTCATTCCTGGTCACCAAAACTATATAAAACTGCACTTATTCAGTGCAGCCGTCCCCTGACCAGGCAGAGGGACTAACCTACGAGCCACCCTTACCCAATCCCTCAGGTAGGTCGCTATACCCAAGGGAGGAGTTTTCCTCCCCTTTTCCTCCTCCTCTTTGGGAGGAATTCCCCAAGGTAAGGGAAGGCTCCGCCTGTGGAGAAAACTTGCCAGCTTTTTTGCAGGAGCTAATCTCCTGCCCCTCACCCATTCCATCTCACGGTTTACGGGTTGTTGGGTAGCTGGCTTACTTTCTCCACTGTCATACAAAATTATATACCTTTCTACAGAATTCCGCAACTGTAAGAGAGACTGTTCTAAAAATAATGCCTTAGAGGTGGGAGAGAGATTATCTTAGATTTCGTGCGAAAAAGTAAGTTGCCCCTAAAAAAGCTTTACACTTTCGTAAGTCACTTCCTCAAGAGAGTTTGTCCGAACAAACAAGCAAAAAAGAAAGGAAGACCACGAAAATACGAAGATGCTTTGATCATCACCCTGTGGCTCTTTCAAATACTTAACAACTATTCATACAGAGAAACCTTTGAAAAAGCAAAAGATGAAGGCTTTAATGTGCCATCCCTTTGCGACTATCACTACAGAGTTAAACAGTTGGATGATGAACTTCTTAAAAGCATCTTGGAGGAATGTGCTAAGCTTCTCCTTGAAGATAAACAGACCTTATGCTACATAGCAGATGCCACTGGCTTTGGCTTCGGAGATAAATACAAACTCGATTGGGAGAGAGGAACACAAATAAGAACTGTTCAATCTCGTGTTAGACTTGAAGTAATAATGGTGGTAGATGAGAATAAGTGAAGGATAATAACTGCAGTGGAAGCTGGAGGACCTTACGAGAGTGAGATTGAGATGTTGAGGAAGGCATTAAAGAGATTAAAACCTCAAAAAGGACTACCTTTCATAGCGGATAAAGGCTACGATGCGGTAGATATTATAGAAAGCCTTTTGGATAGAGGATTTGAACCAGCCATAAGGATTAAGGAAACTATGAGGATGATTATAAGACATCCTTTGAGGAAGCTATCTAACGAGAATTGGAAGAGATACGGGAAGATGAGGGAGGATGTCAACTTTTTAGCTCCATGATGGTATAAATGACAATAAAAGAGGCGAACCATCTATAGACGGTTTCATACTTAGCATTCCAAGGAAACCTCTTGTAGAACCTCTTTATTCTGTGCTTGATGTAGAAAAACCACCTCTCTACCACATTCCTCTTCCCAAAAGTCTCATGTACCCATTCCATCGGAAGCTCTTTGACTGCACTCACATACCAAGGTCCCTTGTCAGTGGTGCATCCCTTTGCCTTTGTGTTGTAAAGAACCAATTTAGTGGTCCAAGAGCCCCTTCTTCTTGAAAGATGCACAAACACAGGCAAACCTTTTTCGTCTACCGCAAGCCACAGGTAATAAGTCCTATCCCTTGCTTTTATCTTTGTCTCATCCACATAGACCCAAACAGCAGTCGTGTATATTTCCTGAAGGGCTTTTCCTACCGCATGGAACCATTCTCTGATGGTTTCTATGCTTACTTCATAACCCTTGTGAAGTAGGAACTCCCTTACTGCTCTTAGAGAAAGTCCCTTAAAGTAGAGAAGCACGCTTCTGCTTTTAGGCTTACAGGAAACCTGTGCCACTTAAAAACTCTGTTTAGTATTTCTTCTATTACTTGCAGTGCCTTCATATTTCTAAGCGTATCAGAATTGCTTCAGGTCCTAACCATTAACCAGTCCAGTCTATGGATACCAAAAGTTGACATCTTCGTGCTTGCAACTTACTTATTTTTGTTATTTCTGTCTGGTATCTTGCAATATAGCTACGCTAAGGGCTGTGGTAGATTTTTAGAACAGCCTCCATCCCTGCTTGACTAAAGCTTTAAAGTTGCTATATTTTTTAGTGGGAGGTTTTTATAAATTGAGAGGCATATGATTAAAAAACTAATATGTTTAATTTTTTGTCTGTTTTGGCTGGGGGGCGTTTTTCCCGATTCTGGGTTTTCACAAAATGTGGTCACAGATTGCTATGGAACCCTCGAAGCATGGAAAGCGGACAAGAGTTTGAGAAACTACATGGCTACGCATAAATGTTACTGTCCAAGTCCAAATTCACGCCCTGTATGCACTCCTATTAGTAGCCCAAGTTCTGGTCTTAGCCCCTCCCAGCAGATGCAACTTCAGATGTTCCAAGGGATTATGGCTCCACTTTTTGGAGCCTTAGGACAAATGATATACGATAGCATGATGCCAAAACCTGATACTTCTTATCAACAGCGTCAGCAGGAAGAAGCATTAAGAAAACAGCAAGAAGAAGCCAAAAAGAAAGCCTATGACGCATGGCAAAGACATATGAAAGAAGCAGAAGAGCAGGCAAGAAAAGAGGAAGAGGCAAGAAGAAGAGCAGGACAAGATATCCTTTCTCAAGTCAGAATTGGAAGTGGACCATTTGGAAGTTATACTATAATTGGTCCAAGAGTATCAGAAAGAGAAACCTTATCACGAATTGATTGGGATAACCCAAGACCCCAATCATCCTCTGAAACAAAATCTCACGAGTTAGCCAAGGAGCAATTATTAAGAACTGCATATTTTTCCAAGATGGCAGAGACATTTTTACAATCAGGAGACCTTGAGGCAGCTCGCTTTTATGCAGGACTTGCATTTGAAGGGGATGCTGGTTCTCCAAGGCGCATCAATTATACTCCACCCAAAGAATTGCTTAATGCGATGGATAGTAAAAAAGCAATGGAACTAAACGATAAACTCACTAAAATGGCTAAATTTTACAAGTTGGCTATGCCAAATTTTGAAACACTCCAGACAATTTACACAGAGCTTGAAGATATAAAAGCGAAAAAAGAAGAATCGAAAAAGAAAATAGAAGAATTAGAAGAACAGATTAAAGAATTAGAAGCAAAAAAACAAGTAGAAGCATCTACAGAGAAGAAAACGCCCTCTCCCACAGAAGACCTACTTGCCCAAGCCCTTGCTTTGAAACAACAGGCAGAAAATGAATATCAGGAGGCATTGAAGAATGAAGAAAAACTTTTGAAGGAAAAACAGGAAATTGAAAATAAGTTGAACGAGTTAAAAAGACAGTTATTAGTGGAGGAGAAAAGATAAATAACAAAGGAGGTTATAAATTATGGTGATTAAAAGATGTGTTTACTTATTAATACCGCTAATTTTATTAGTTTTAGTATCTTGTACAGTTCGATACACTTACAATATTGAACCACGATCTCCGATAGAACAGCCGAAAGATATTCAATATATGAAAATTCCTTATTCTGTAAAGATTGATTTTAATGAAAATGAAATTACAACTTATCGTGACTATGTGCCCGGTGATCATGATTTTACTTATAATTTTCATACCGGTAAATTTTTAAGAGATGCTATTAATTACTATATATATCCTCATTTTGATTCCAATTCAAATAGAAATATTACACTAATTATTAAAACTACAAGTGCTGAAGCTAAAATTATGCCTAAATTTCTTCTTGATAATATTAAGGTAGATATCAGATTGTTAACATCTATTTACGATAAAAATATTATACTTTATTATTTTTATACTCAGGGTTCCTCTGTTGTTGAAATTGGCTGGACTGATCCTTTCTGGTGGAAAGCCACCCAAAATGCCATAATTGAGGCAGTTAAAAAGATACCTAATGAGGTGGCATGGGTTTTATCAAATCCAGAGGAGGCCAGACTAAAATTGAAGCAACGAATAAATCCACAATCATCTTCTGATTTTATCGCTTTTGCAAATCTTTCGAGATTCACAAAACATTATGATGAAGCAATTGTTGCAGCGAAGAGAGCGATAGAGATTAATCCAAATGAATCAGCAGCTTACGCTGTTTTAGGACTTATATACCAAGAGCAAAAGAAATATAAAGAGGCCGAAGAGAATTTTAAAAAAGCGATAGCATTAAGCCCAAAATATCAATCTAATTATCTAAAACTGGCAAATCTCTATTATGAAAAAGAATCTTATAATGAAGCTGTAAATACTCTTACAAAGACATTAGAAATTGACCCTTCACATATGGGAGCTATTTATTTACTAATAAACACCTATATGGCTATGGGACAATTTGATAAGGCAATAGAAAGTGCAAATAGAGCAATTAAATATTATACAACAACTGGAGTCGGTATATGGATAAAGGTAGAAGGAGATTACCCTGTTATTGAGAAGATATCTGAAGATGGTCCAGCAAAGATGGCTGGCATAGAGATAGGAGATAAAATCATCAAAGTTAATAATCAATCAACAGAGAAATTAAAACTTGAAGATGTAGTCAACTTACTGCGTGGTGAAGAAGGAACCCAGGTTACATTGACAATAAAAAGAGGTGATAAAGAATTTGAAAAAACGATTACAAGAAAAACAATGATTGATAAAAAGGCATCTCTATTTTTTGCCCAAAGGAGTCTTTGCTATAGAGAAAAGGGAAATCTAGATCAAGCTATGAAAGATGCAGAAAAGGCATACTCGCTCAATCCAAATTTAGATGACACAAAAGAGGCTCTTGGTGCTATTTATATTGATAAAGGAAAGTATGATGAAGCTATAAATATCCTTTCCTCTGCAAATAAAGATAATAATTTTTCAAAGTTATTGCTTGCAACAGCCTATGCCAAGGCTGGTAAGTTTAATGAAGCAGTAAGTGTTTATAAGAATATCCCTGAGGATTATTTGATAACCAAATCAGTTTTAAGAACTAATGCGATTAACAATCTTTATACTGCATTAAAGCTTTACAAAGATAGTATGATGCAAAGCGTTAAGACTCTTGAAGCAAAAGGTCAATATAAAGAGGCAATTAAGGAGTATGAAAACCTTTTAAAGATAGCGGATGAGAAAGAAGCAAAAGAAATAAGAGCTCATATTGCAGGGCTTATGATTAAATATCCACATCTTTTTGCTTTACCAGAAGAAGCAAGAAAATTTGTGATAAGAGCAGAAATATATACAGAAGAAGGGAAATTTGAGAAAGCGATTGAAGAATATCAAAAAGCTTTAGAATTATCGCCTTTCTATCCTAATCTTTATAAGGCGCTGGCATTAAGTTATGGACAGATTAAAGACTACAAAAAAGCAATTAAGAATATGAATATTTACATTGAACTCTACCCTGATGCTCCTGATATTAGGGCAGCAAAAGACCAAATTTATAAATGGGAACTTATGATGGAAAAAGGAGAATAATATGAAAAGGATGCTATTAATATTAGTTTTATTCTTAATTTTACCTAATTTATCATTAGCCCAGAATGTTACTTCAGGAGATAAACTCTGGCTCAGTGCATATTTTGATCTTCAAAAGGAAAAAATGAAAGTAGAGGAGAGAATCAAAGAAATTGATTTGAAGATAGCACAAAATGAACAGGAAATAAGGCAGATAAATGAATTACTTGCAAAGATACAAAGAACATTGATTATAGGCACAGAAAAACAAAAAGAAGATGCTCAAAAGGCAAAACCTGTAGCGGAAAAGGCCTTGATGCAGGCAAAAGAGACTCAAAAGAAGCTAAAAGATCAGAAAATGGAATATGAATGGCTTATGTCAAGATTAAATGAAGAGGAAAGATCACTTAAGGATTTGTATTCAAAAATGGCATCTAATAATAATATTGCTGGTTTGGTAAAGGAATGTTCAGGTACAGTAAGAATTGTGAATTCGCAAACGAAAAAACTGGAGGATGCCTGCTATTCTTATATGCCAATAAATGATGGAGACAAAATAACAACTTCTTCTGATGGACGAATAGAATTAAGAATTTTAGATGGGCGAGGAAACTTTATTATAGGTCCAAATTCTGAGGTTATAGTGAAAAAGAAGTCAGCGGACGAGGAGGGAGTTGAGTTTATTCAGGGTAAGGTCTATACAAAAGTAGATAAATCGGATGAATATTTACAAAAGTTTAAGGGCTATATAGAGAGCTACAAAGAAGATTTAAAGACAATAAAAGGATGGGTGGAAGAAAAAATGAAAGAATACGGGCTAAAAGGACATCAGTATTCAATTAAAACTATTACTGCTGTTTTTGGAATTCGTGGCACAGAATTTACTGTAGAAACTAATAAGACAGGGTTTACAAAAATTTCTGTAATCGAAGGAAGTGTGGAGGTCAGCCTTATTGGTAAAAATGAGGTTACTGAAATACCGGAAGGATATGAAGCCATCATTAACGGGGAAACTTTAACTAAAAGAAAAATAGAAAAACTTGAAAAGTGGTGGGGAAATAAATCAATACCATTCAGTGAAGATCACGAGGATGTCAACTTTTTAGCTTCAAGATGGTATAAATGACAATAAAGGAGGCGAACCATCCATAGATGGTTTCATACTTAGCATTCCAAAGAAACTCCTTACTAATCATTAACTAGTCCAGTCTATGCATGCCGAAAATCGGCATTTTTGTTTGCTTTATTCACCCTTGTGGGTTAAATTAATAAGCAAAATTTTTGAGAGGTGGTCTATGAGTTTGAAGCCTTTGAAGATTAGAAATAAAGTGTTGGAAGTTCCCATAATACAAGGCGGTATGGGTGTGGGGCTTTCTTGGGAGAGGTTGGCGGGTGCGGTGGCAAGGGAAGGGGCTATGGGTGTTATTTCTGCGGTGGGCACAGGCTACAGGTTCCCTGAGTTTGTCAAAAGGGATAAGTTTGGGCGTCCTATAGGTTCTGTATACGCCCACAGCAAAGAAGCTTTAACTTTGATGATCCAAAAAGCCAAAGAGATTTCCCAAGGTAGGGGTGCCATAGGGGTAAATATTTTGTATGCCATAACGGACTATGGGCGTGTGTTTAGGGATGCAATAGAAGCCGGGGCGGATGCTATAATAACCGGTGCAGGATTGCCCTTGAGGATGCCAGAATACGCAGAGGGTGCGGATGTTGCCCTTATTCCCATAGTTTCCTCTGCAAGGGCTCTTAATTTGATATGCCGGACATGGGAGAAGAAATACAAAAGGCTACCGGATGCGGTGATTTTGGAAGGTCCCAAGTCTGGAGGGCATCAAGGTTTTAAATACGAAGAGTGCTTTATGCCCGAGTATCAGTTGGAAAATCTATTCCCTTCAGTTCTTGAAGAAGCCCAAAGGTGGGGCGGAATTCCCGTCATAGTTGCGGGCGGAGTTTGGAGCTACCAAGACATCCTCTGGTATATAGAGAGGGGTGCGAGCGGTGTTCAGATGGCAACACGTTTTATAGCCACCGTAGAGTGCGACGCACCGGATATATACAAGGAGATTATACTGAAGGCGGAAGAAGAGGACATCATACTCTTTAAGTCTCCTGTGGGTTATCCACTGAGGGTGGTGAAAACGCCCTTTGTGGAAAGGTTATTGCTTGGATACAACGGATGGAACGGGTGTGTTTCCCACTGCGTGGTGCCTTGCAACAAAGGAGAGGAGGCAAAAAAGGTGGGATTTTGCATCGCGGACAGGCTGGGTGCGGCGTGGCTTGGGGATTATGAAGAGGGCATATTCATAAGCGGTGCCAACGGTCATCTTTTAAAAAAGCAAGGCATAATAACTGTCAAAGAGCTCATTGAAATTCTTACAGGAAAAAGGGAGGACCCTACCTTAAAATAAAAGCTTAATGTCCCGGAGCGTCCTCCTGATAGACGAGCAAGCTTTAATTCATAACATAAGGAATCTTTATCAGTTTTCCGGCAAACCCATTATAGCGGTTGTCAAGTCCGATGCCTACGGCGTGGGAGTAAAGTATATTGCAAACCTTTTGGAGTCTTTAAGGGAGGTGGAATTTTTGGCGGTTGCCTGTGTGGAGGAGGGCATTGAGCTGAGGAGGTTGGGGGTAAAAAAGCCTATTCTGGTCTTGGGTGGAGTGTTAAAGGGTGAAGGAAAAGCTTTGGTGGATTATAAGCTAACACCCGTTATATCCCACAGGGAACATCTACGGGCGGTGGAAGGGCTAAAAGTTCCTTTACACCTCAAGTTTGACACGGGCATGGGAAGGCTTGGCTTTTTGGATGAGTTTGTAGAGGACCAAAGGGTGGAGGGTTTGCTAACACACCTTTCCTCTCCCGCAGACGAAGAGTTTTCCAAAAGGCAGATAGAGGGTTTTAAAAAGATCCTTGAAAGATACAAAGGAATAAAGTATGTGCACTTGGAAAGCTCGGCGGGGGTTGTCTATAGAGTGCCCTTTGCTACCCACATAAGGGTTGGTCTTGCTTTGTATGGAGAAAAGCCTCTGCCTAACTATCCTATTGAGTTGAAGCCAGTCCTCACTTTGAGGGCAAGGTTGATATCCGTTAAAAATCTTCCCAAGGGACATCCTATATCCTACTCAAGAAGCTATATCCTTGAAAGGGATACCTTGGTGGGTGTGGTTGCCTTTGGCTATGCGGACGGGCTCATGAAGAGCCTTTCCAACAGGGGCGTCCTTTACTACCAAGGAAAGCCCATAAAAATACTCGGCAACATCACCATGGATATGACTATAGTGGATTTGGGTGGAACACAGCCAAAGGTAGGAGATTGGGTGGATATAGTTTGCCAAGGGCAAAGCTTTACAGACCTAGCCAAACTGGCGGGAACAATACCCTACGAGCTTATGTGCAATCTCTCAAAGAGAATAAAAAGAAGGGTCTTATAATTTTTGAACCCAACCATGCGAAGAGAATTGAGCCCTTTCATAGTAATGGACATACTAAAGCTAGCCCAAGAAACTCCCGATGTTGTGCATTTGGAAATTGGAGAACCAGACTTGGAGCCACCGCCGGGCGCAATAGAGCGTTTAAATTGGGCTGTCTCAAAGAGACTGTTCAACTACACTCCAAGCCTTGGACTGTGGGAACTCAGAGAAAGGATTGCTAAACATTACAGGGACTACTACGGAGTTGATATAGACCCAAACCGGGTGGTTATTACCACCGGCACATCCTCTGCCTTCTTGGTAGCCTACTCCATACTCTTTGACATTGGAGAGAGGGTAGCCCTCGCAGACCCATCTTATCCTTGCTATAAGAACTTTGCCCATCTTTTGGGTGTGGAGCCCGTCTTTGTCAATGTTGATGAAAGCACAAACTATCAGATCACACCAGAGCATTTGGAAGGTTTGGACATTAAAGGCGTTCATATCTCTTCTCCATCAAACCCAACGGGCACCCTCTACGATGAGGAAAATCTCAAAGCCCTGTGTGAATATTGCAAGGAAAGGAACATATACCTAATATCCGATGAGATATACCATGGGCTCGTTTATGAAGGAAAAGAGAGAACCGCCCTTGAGTTTTGGGACAGGGCTATTGTTATAAACGGCTTTTCTAAGTTTTTCTGTATGCCCGGCTTTAGGGTGGGTTGGATGATCTTACCAGAGGACCTCATAAGAAGGGCGGAGGTAATCATGCAAAACATCTATATCTGCGCTCCAACCCTCGGCCAGTATTCCGCCTTGGGTGCCTTTGATTACGATTACCTTTCAAAGGTCAAAGAGACCTTCAAAAGACGCAGGGACCTGCTATACGATGGCATAAAGGATGTCCTGCCTATAAAGGGAAAGCCTAATGGTGCCTTTTACCTTTGGGCGGACATCAGCAAATACTCTCAAGATGCTTACGAGTTCTGCCTTGAGGTTCTAAAGGGGGCAAAGGTAGCCCTCACACCGGGCATAGACTTTGGAAAAAACCAAACTAATCACTTTGTAAGGTTAGCCTACACTCGGAGGGAGGAAGAGCTAAAGGAGGCAATAAAAAGACTAAGGGAGTTTCTCTCATGAGCTTTTTGATGGACACTTACAAAAGGCTTCCAGTCTCCTTTGTGCGTGGAGAGGGAGTTTATCTTTACGATGAGAAGGGTAAAAGATACTTGGACTTGGTGGGTGGGGTGGCAGTGAATGTGCTGGGGCACTCAGACCCAGACCTTGTAAGGGCACTGTGTCAGCAGGCAAGCAAACTTTGGCACGTTTCTAACCTTTACCAGAACCCTTGGCAGGAGGAAACTGCAAAGCTGTTGGTGGAGCAGTTTGACGAGCCCGCAAAGGTCTTTTTCTGCAACAGTGGTGCAGAAGCAAACGAAGGAGCCATAAAGTTGGCAAGAAGATATTTCTGGGAGAAGGGAGAAAAAAGATACCGGATCATAACCTTTAAAAACTCCTTTCACGGAAGGACCTTTGGGGCAATGTCTGCTACAGCCCAGGAGAAGATCCACAAGGGTTTTGAACCACTGCTTGATGGTTTTGATTATGCAGAACTCAACGATATAAATTCCATTAAAAAAGCCCTAAAGAAGGAAACCGCGGGTATAATGCTTGAGGTGATCCAAGGGGAAGGTGGCATAAACGAGGCAGAGGGTGAGTTTTTGGCAAAGGTGGAGGAGCTCTGCAGAAGGGAGGGACTGCTTTTCATAGTGGATGAGGTTCAAACGGGCTTAGGAAGGACGGGTAAGTTCTATGGCTATCAGCACTTTGGCATAAAGCCAGACATCATAACCTTGGCAAAGGGGCTCGGTGGTGGCTTTCCTATAGGCTGTGTGATTGCAAAGGAGGAGGTAGCCCAAGCCTTTAAGCCCGGAAGTCATGGTTCTACCTTTGGGGGCAATGCTTTAGCCTGCGCCTGTGCAAAGGTGGTAATAGAAAAGGTTTTAAAGCTCTTGGACCATGTGGAAGAGGTGGGAAACTACTTTAAAGAAAGGCTCAGTCCCTTTGGAAGAGTAAAGGGAAGGGGGTTGATGCTGGGGCTTGAGAGGGAAGAAAACTGCCAAGAGGTAGTTTTAAAAGCCTTAGAAAGAGGACTGCTCATAAACTGCACCGCGGAAAGGGTCCTAAGGTTTGTTCCACCTTTGATAATCCAAAAGGAACATGTGGATTTTGCCATAGAGGTGCTGAGGGAGATTTTGTGATGTTCCGGGTAGGCTTTGGCTTTGACGTCCATCCCTTTGAGGAGGGCAAGCCTTTAATTTTGGCGGGTGTGCGCGTAGATTTCCCAAAGGGGCTAAAGGGACACTCGGACGGAGATGTAGTCCTGCACTCTATCACAGACGCCCTTCTGTCTGCGATCGGAGAACAGGACATAGGACAGCTCTTTCCAGACACAGACCCAAGGTGGAAGAACGCAGATTCTGTAATCTTTTTAAAGACCGCTTTAGAAAAGTTGCACGAAAAGGGCTACCGCATAGTCAATGTGGATTGCACCTTGGTGGCAGACCAACCAAAGATCGCACCCATCAAAGAAAGGCTCATAGAGAACTTAGCCAAGCTTTTGGGTGTGGAAAGGAATCAGGTTTCCCTAAAGGGCAAGAGAAGGGAGGGGTTTTGCCAAGAGGAGGGCATAGCCTGCTTTTGTGTGGTTTTGGTGCAGATGTATTAAGATTTTATAAGGAGGTGAAAGTAAGATGGAAGCAATAGACCTTATAAAGGTTCATCCGCCGGTGGTTCATTTTGCCATAGCCCTGCCCGTTGCCCTTTTGGTGATAGACCTTTATTACAGGTTTAAAAAAATCCAGCCAGATGGATTGCATGCCCTTTTTACCTATCTAACTGTTTTTGCGATATTGGGAGGCACCATCTCGGGCATCATAGCCTATGAACCGATAGAAGACATTCTTTATCAGATATCGTTCTTTAAAATCCACAAGTATCTCGGTCTATCTCTGACGCCTCTCTTTTTGGCTTTGGGTGTTGTAAGGTTTTTGATGGACAAAAAACCCGTCTTCAGAAACGTTTTCACTGTTCTTTTGGTGCTTTTGGTGATCCTGCTTTTCTATCAGGGAAGTTTGGGAGGAAAAATAGTTTATGAACACCTCATAAAGCTTTGACCTTTGCTAAAATTTTTTCATGCGTTTTGCCAAGCTTCAGGGTTCGGGCAATGACTTTGTGGTCATAGACAACAGAGATGGAAAGGTTGAAGAGTTTTTAAGGTCTTTGAACCTTGATATTAAAGAGTTTGTAAAAAAGGTTTGCGCCTTTCATACGGGAGTTGGAGCGGATGGGTTAATACTGATAGAGAACCCAGAAAACCCGGAAAACCACTTTAAGTGGCAATTTTTCAACGCAGACGGTTCCGTGGCAGAGATGTGCGGTAATGGTTCTCGGTGTGCGGTTAGGTTTGCCTTTGATGAGGGGATAGTGGGCAAAGAGGTGCGTTTTGAAACCTTGGCAGGAGTTATAAGGGCTTATGTTCTGGAAGGTGGCAAGAGAATAAAGGTCCAGCTTACACCACCCAAGGACTACAGAGAGGTTTCCTTGAGCTTGGACACACAGAGTATAGAAGGATACTTTATAAACACGGGCGTGCCACACTTTGTGGCAATAGTAAAGGACCTTGAAAAAATTAATGTGAAAAAGCTTGGCAGGGCAATAAGGTTCCATCCTGAGTTCCAACCCAAGGGCACTAACGTGAATTTTATAGAGCGAGAGGGAGATGATGCCATAAGAATAAGGACATACGAAAGGGGCGTGGAGGGAGAGACCTTAGCCTGCGGGACGGGTGCCACCGCCTCCGCCATAGTAGCCTACAAAAAGGGCATTGTCTCAAAAAAACCCGTGCGAGTTCTAACCAAAGGTGGAGAGGTCCTCGCCATAGACTTTGACAGCGAGTTCAAGGAAGTTTTCCTTGAAGGTGGAGTTGTCAGGGTCTTTGACGGCTTTTTGAGGAGAGAACTCTTTGAATGTTAAAAAGAAAGGTCCTACTCAGGATCGTTATATCCTTTTTAATAACCTTTTTGCCCACAGTAGCCTTTCTTTTCTTTATTTTTCAAAGAATAAGTCAAGACAGCTTAATCAAGGAAAGGGACATTCTGTATAATAACCTAAAGAGTTTGCTTGAGCATGAGCTTGCAGACCTTGAGCCTGCTCGCACTGTGCCAAAGTCAGCAGAGAATAAATACTACATAGCCTTTAAGATTAATGGCAACTGCACTGGCGGACCTTATTATTGGCTCACCACTGATTCAATTTATTACGGGAAAAACACTTCAATGGGCAACGAATGCTGGTTTTTGGGAGTGAATTTTGTGGAATTGTTGGAAGTAGCAAGAGAGTTGAATAGGGCAGAGTGGGTAATCTTATACAACAGGGACTACATAGAAAAATTCCCTCAAGAGTTTTTAGACAGCTTTGTAAAAGATAAGATATTCAAAGATAACTATGTTATCGCAGGTATGTCAAAACAGGATGCTTTAAATATTCCTCTTGATACAAAGGGCTATGCGGTATATGGTAAGTTATGGAACAAAAACTTGGTGGTAGAGTTTCCTCTCTCGGATAGCAAAGGGTTTCCTATAGGAAAGGTGCTTTTTATAAAAGATGTTTCCCAAATATACATAAATTTCTATGTGCTTATGGGGGTTCTGAGTGCTTATTCCTTTGTACTTTCCCTTTTGTCTTCTCTGCTCCTTTATGTATTCTCTGAAAATTTGGTAGACAGAATAGTAAAGCTTCAGGAGTTATCCAACAGGATCAAAGAGAGTGATTTTTCCGAGATTGAGTTCTTAAAGACTGAACAACCGAAGGATGAGCTTGACCATTTGAGGAATAACCTGGTGGATACAGCCCTCACCATAGGTAGGTTGCTTTCCGAGCTTGAGGAGAAAAACAGAGAGCTTCAGGAACTGGCTTATTATGATCCCCTCACCGGTTTGCCAAATAGGAGGTTTTTCTTTGAACACGCAAGCCTTATTTTTGAAGAGGTAAAGAGATACGAAAAGCCCCTTTCCCTTTTGATTATGGACATAGACCATTTCAAGAAGATCAACGACACTTACGGGCACGACGTTGGAGATTTGGTTTTGAAGGCTTTTGCAGGTGTGCTCAGAGGTATAGTAAGACAATCGGACATATGTGCCAGGTTTGGCGGAGAGGAGTTTGTGGTTCTGCTTCCCAATACGGACTTGGAGGGGGCAAAGGTTTTGGCAGAAAGGATAAGGACAGCAGTTGCCAAAAACCCGGTAGAGCACGGCTCTATTGTAATCGTATTTACGGTGAGCATAGGCATCTCCCAATACAGGAAGGGTATGCAAAATATAGAAAAGCTTATAAAGGAGGCGGACACTGCCCTCTATAGGGCAAAGGAGGGAGGAAGGAACAGGGTGGAGGTCTTCATTCCCGATGAAACAGCGGAAGTTCAAACTTAGGATTTCCCAAGCTTCTTAGCATGCCCCTTTTGATAACCTCTATGACCTCCGAGGAGAAGGTCCTGTCCTTTTGCTTTATAAAGTGGTGGAAAAGCACGCCACTGGCTTCTAAGCCCAAACCTCTGTTGTTTAGGAATCTGTTAGCGTCTAAGCCTTTAAGAAAGGGATTAGCTGGATTTAGTCTTCTTCTATTTGGTCTTCCCACGAACTGATAGCCATAAACCTTACCCTCTTTTAGAAATACCTTGATCAAATACTCTTCGTATTCAAAAACAAAGGAGCTTTCCGCATCCTCAAAGAGCCCTCCACTGCCCGCGGGTACCGAGCGTGTCTTTACTGCGTTGTAATCCACGAGCCCTGAGTGCTTTACCTTTAAGCCTGCCATGTTGTAGCCTGCTACCGCACCACCCTGCTGGGCTGGAGGAAACAGGGCGATCCATCTGTGCCTACCCCAAGCATCAATGCCCGAGCATATGTCCCCGGCTGCATAAACATCCGGGTCCGAGGTTCTTTGATATTCATCCACAAGGATGCCGCCCACCACCCTACCACGGACCTCATCTATGTGAAGCTTTATGTCTGTGTTGGCAACCAAGTGGGTTCTTGGTCTAACGCCGGTGGAGAGAATCACCAAATCTGCCCTCAAGAACTTCCTCCTATCGCTTCCGTTTTGAACGATCTCCACCGCCTCCACCCAGCCGTCCTCTCCATGAATTGCCAAAACCTGATGGTTCAGATAGAACTCTATACCCTCCTCCCTCTGTAGGACTTCCATGTATCTGTCCGCCATGTATTTGTCCAACATCCTCGGAAGGACTCGGTCAAAGAACTCCACAACCGCCACCTCTAAACCCATGCTTCTTAGCGTCTCCGCGTCCTCCACTCCTATGGGACCAGCCCCCACGATCACAACCCTTTTAACCTTTCCAGAAAGCACAAGCTCTCTGATCCTTTTGGCATCATCCAAATTCTTCGCGGTGGTTACACCTCCCAGTTCCCTTCCGGGTATGGATGGAATAAAGGCACCGGCACCCGCCGCAAGTAGGCACTTATCGTAGGGAATTTCCTCCCCTCCCTTGACGATCACCACCTTTCTTTTGTTATCAATGCCCACCACCTCTTTGTTTGGTCTGAAATCCACCTTGTAGCGCTCGTAAAACTCAAAGCCACCCTTGTAAAAGAGGGCGGAGTCTGAAATATCTCCTCGGATCACATTCTCCATACAGTTGGGTGCGTAGTTGGGATAGGGCTCATCAGAAAGAACAATGATTTCCGAGTCCTGGTCCACTTGCCTGAAGGCTTCTATGGCAGAGGCAGAGGCTGGACCGTTGCCCACTATTACAATTCGCATGATATAATATTAATACAGTAGGCGGCGTAGCTCAGCTGGTTAGAGCGGAGATCTCATAAGTCTCAGGTCGGAGGTTCGAGTCCTCCCGCCGCCACTTACTCCTCAAGCTTAACCTTCTTTTGCATCTGGAACATTCTCAGCACCTCTTCCACGGTGGTGGCATCCTCTGGCAGTTTGTCCGCCCTGACAAAGCTAACAGCCCTTGGGAATCGGAGGGCGTATCCGGGACCATCGCCTACCTTTCCGGCAGTATGCAACGGTGAGCGGGTGATCTCGTCTGCAGAAACGGTTATAACATACCTTGGTTCCACCCATACGTCGGGAGTTATAAGAGAATCAACCCTCGCGTGCCTGTGTTCTAACTTTATGTGGTCTAACATTTCCTTTAGTCTGACCCATTCCTCTTCCGTAAAGCCCGAGCCTACCTTGGAGATGGTTTTAAAGGTGTCTGTGGAAGGGTCATAGACCGCGGTAAGCAGAGCACCTATTCCAAGTTTGCTCCTCGCACCCCTTCCGTAAAAGTATCCCACAACCACCAGGTCCAAGGTATCCGCCAACTGTCCCTTGGAGCTCCTCTTTAGCTTTACCCAGTTAAAGTTTCTTGAACCCGCTGTGTATGGTGCATCAAGCCTTTTGCCCATAATACCCTCAAGCCCTCTAATTATGGCATCCTCAAAGAAATCCTCCACCTCTTTAGCGGAATCAACGATTTTGATCTCCGAAAGCTCCAGAGTATTACCGGGAACTATTAACTCCTGTAGCTTTTTCCTTCTTTCAATAAAGGGCTTGACCGTATAGTCCTCACCTTCCAAATACAGCAGGTCAAAGCAAAAGAGCTTTAGTGGATACTCCTTCGCAAACTCATAAACATCATACTTTCTCTTTCTTTGAATGGTAACCTGAAATGGATAGAACTCTCCCGTCTGTTCATTAACCGCCAACGCCTCACCCTCTAAGATTATTTTTTCTATAGCAAGTTCTCCAATGGCAGACCTTATCTCAGGAAACATATCCGTCATGGGCTCCAGATTGCGAGAATAGATATACACCTCTTTACCCTTTTTATGGACCTGCAGTCTAAAGCCATCATACTTTGCCTCTATGGCGCACCTTCCAAGCCTTCTGATTAGCTCCTCTGCATCTGCGACCCTCTCCGCCAGAGCCATCCGAACAGGGTATCCGGGCTCTATCTTAAACTCCAAGAGCCCATCCTTTCCCTTTTCCACCAATGTGCGGGCTACAAGACCAAGGTCTGAGCATAGATTGTATGCCCTTTCCACTAAATCTTTGTAAGACCTGTCTCCCAAGAGCAGTGCCAATGCTTCTATGATAGTTGCTGTGCCCACTCCCAGACGAAGGTTTCCCACAATGATCCTTAGGGCAAACTTCGCCTCAACGCCAGATAGTGCTTTAAGAAGGTTTATAAGAAGCATAACCTTATCTAAGGTTCCCCTAGCCTTGGCTATTGCCATCAGCTCATCATAGACCTGTAAAAGGCTAAGCCCCCTTCCTTCCCTTTTTATGACCTCCATGGCAACCATTCCCACATCACCAAATCTTTTATAGATCTGCTGTATTTGGGCTAACCTAATACCCACCGCCTTTGAGAGGGCTTCTAAGGCTAACTTCTCCGAAACTCCAAACTCCAAACCTACAAAGGAGGGCACCAATTCTCCCATAGTGAGATAGACGAGCTTCCCAATCTCTTCCTTGTCAGCCTTTGAGAAAAGCTCATAAAGTAGCTGGGACATTTCAAGCCGGCTGGTGGTCTCCTCAAGCCTTTGAAAGAACTGGACAACTTCCAAGAATTTCACCCTTATAATTTTATCCGATGGACATACTGGAAATAATGCAGGTCCTCCCCCACAGGTATCCCTTACTGCTCGTGGATAGAATTTTGGAGATGGAACCGGGAAAAAGGATAGTAGGATTAAAAAATGTGTCCATAAACGAGCCTTACTTTCAAGGACATTTCCCGGGCTTTCCCCTTATGCCGGGTGTTTATATCCTTGAAGCCTTGGCACAGGTGGGTGGAATTTTGATGATCAAGTCTTTGGGCTTGGAGATAGGCAAATACGCCGTAGTTTTTGCGGGCATAGATGACGCCCGGTTCAAAAAGCCAGTTTATCCGGGTGATCAACTTATCCTTGAGTTGGAGGTGATCTCCCTCAAAAAGAGCCTTTCAAAGATGAAGGGCACCGCCAAGGTGGATAATCAAGTGGTGGCAGAGGCGATCCTTTATGCGTCCGCAAGGGAACTTGCACAGCTAAAAAGGTAGGATTACATTTTGTATATATGGGGGAAATTGAAGAAAAGGAAGAGATAAGGAGGGAAGAGGTAGAGCCGGACCTTTCGGCGGTATATACGGGTTCCCAGGCTCTGGCAAGGGCTCCAGAGCTTTACGGAGTAGCCACGGGCATAGAGGGTTTAGATGACCTCTTTTTCATAGTAAAGCAGGTAGGCAAAAAGTTGGAAAAGGTCTCCCTAAAAGGCATACCAGCCTATTCTGTTATGAACCTTACAGGAGTTTCCGATACGGGCAAATCTCTGATGGCAGAGCAATTTGCCGTTTTCCGTGCAAACAGAGGAGACAAAGTTGCCTTTATAACCGTTGAATCTCCCGCCAACTTTGTGTCTGCGTCCTTAAAGCTCAGGGCAATGGCTATGGGTTTGGACTTTGACCAGTTTCAGGGTAACATAATCCTCATAGACGCCGCATCCTCTACAAGAATCAGGGAGAATTTGCCAGACCTTTTGGCAACCTTAGCCTATGTTATAAAAAACTACAAGGTCAAATTTACCGTGATAGACTCTGTGACGGGTCTATTTGAGAACAAGGAGATGATGGCGAGGGCTGAGGTGGCAAGGGCACTTGATATTCCTTGGGCTTATGCAGTGCTAAAGCACCTAAGGGGTGTGAAGTTTCCCATCCAAGATAGCCAAGTGCTAAAGGAAAGGCTAAAGGGTGTAAAGATAAAAACCCATCCCGCGGAGGAGGTGGTGGATAGACTTCCCTACCCCATAAAAACGCCAGCAGTTCTTTTGCACGAGATAAAGCTTGCAATTTCCATGCTTGAGGAACAGAGGTGATTTATAATTAAACCCTATGATAAAAGTTGCCATAAACGGCTTTGGCAGGATAGGAAGGTCCTTCTTGAGGGCGTGCCTGCAAAAGGAAGGCATTGAAGTTGTAGCCATCAACGACCTGACGGACACAAAAACCTTAGCCCATCTCTTTAAGTACGACTCGGTGCATGGGGTTTTCAAAGGAGAGGTATATGCAAAGGATAATGCTTTGGTGGTAAATGGGAAAGAGATAAAGGTATTTTCCCAAAAGGACCCAGCTTTGATCCCTTGGGGCGAGGTTGGGGCGGAGATCGTTGTGGAAAGCACAGGAGCCTTTACATCAAGGGAAAAGGCGGTTCTGCACCTGAGGGATACGGTAAAGAGGGTAATAATATCCGCACCCGCAAAGGAGCCAGACATCACCATAGTGCTCGGAGTTAATCATCAGAAGTATGACCCCGAAAGGCACTTTATAATTTCCAACGCAAGCTGCACCACCAACTGCTTGGCTCCCTTGGTGAAGGTCCTTCATGAGAACTTCGGCATAAAGAAGGGCTACATGGTTACCGTGCACGCATACACCAACGACCAGAGGGTTTTAGACCTGCCACATAAAGACCTCAGAAGGGCAAGGGCTGCGGCGGTGAATATTATCCCAACCACCACAGGCGCCGCAAGGGCAATAGGAGAGGTGATCCCGGAACTAAAGGGCAAGCTTGACGGCACCGCAAGGAGGGTTCCCGTAACGGATGGTTCCCTCGTGGACCTGACCGTGATAGTTGAAAGACCTCCAGCCAGTGTGCAGGAGGTGAACGAAGCCTTTAAAAAGGCTGCGGAGGGAGGGCTAAAAGGCATACTTCAATACACGGAGGACCCGATAGTATCCCAAGACATAGTGGGCAACGAACACTCTTCCATCTTTGACGCTGGACTAACTCAGGTAATAGAGGATATGGTTCATGTGGGTGCATGGTATGACAACGAGTGGGGCTATTCCTGCAGGCTGAGGGACTTGGTGCTGTACATAGCCAGTAGATAATGTTCTGCCGGATAAGGAGCGGAGGGGTTATTGGCATTGATGGTTTTTTGGTGGATGTAGAAATAGATTTCGCCTCGGGGCTACCTCAGTTTAACATAGTGGGACTGCCAGACAAAGCCATAAACGAGGCAAAGGACAGGGTTAGGTCTGCCTTAAAGAATGTGGGCTTTCAACTGCCTTCCAAGAGGATCACCGTAAATCTGGCACCCTCCCACCTGAAAAAGCAGGGAACTTTATACGACCTTCCCATTGCGGTGGGTATTTTAAAGCTCTCGGGGGTTTTGGATGTGGGCGAGGAGACGGTCTTTCTGGGGGAGCTCTCTTTGGACGGAAAGGTAAATCCTGTCAGTGGAGTCCTTCCCATTGTTCTATCCTTAAAGGATAAGGGCTTTAGAAGGTTTGTGGTGCCAAGGGCGAACGCAAAAGAGGGTGCCATCGTTCAAGGTGCAGAGGTTTACGGTGTTGAATCCTTGAGCCAGCTTATAACCTTTTTGAAGGGAGAGGAAGAGTTAAAGCCAGAGGAGGTGGACCTTAACGAGCTTTTTTCAAAAGCCTTTGATTACAACATAGACCTTGCGGATGTGAAGGGACAGTATGAGGCAAAAAAGGCGCTGGAGATCTCCGCAGCGGGCATGCATAACTTACTGCTGATAGGTCCTCCGGGGGCAGGAAAAAGCATGCTTGCCAAAAGGATCATAACCATCTTGCCGCCTCTGTCTTTGGAGGAAGCCTTGGAGGTCAGCAAAATATACAGCGTGGCGGGTATGCTAAGGGAACCTCTTATGGTTCAAAGACCCTTCAGGGCACCTCATTATACAGCCTCAGAAGTGGCGTTGATAGGTGGTGGCAGCAATCCAACGCCCGGAGAGATCTCCTTAGCCCACCGGGGAGTGCTCTTTTTGGATGAAATGGTGGAGTTTAACCGTAAAACCCTGGAAGCCCTCAGGCAACCCATAGAGGACGGCTACGTTAGCGTATCAAGGGTAGGTGGCAGGCTAACCTTTCCCTCCAGCTTTATCTTGGTGGGTGCCACCAACCCATGCCCCTGTGGAAACTACCGAAATCCCTACAAGGCATGCGTATGCTCTCCCGCCCAAATAAGGGCTTACCAGTCCAAGCTATCGGGACCCATCTTAGACCGTATAGACCTGAAAGTGTGGGTGGAGCCGGTGGAGGTGCAGGAGCTGGTCAATCCAAGTCCGGGCGAAAGTTCCAAAGAAGTTAGAGAAAGGGTTATGAGGGCATACCAAGTTCAGAGGGAGAGGTTTAAAAATTCCAAGACCAAGTTCAACGGACAGATGACAGAAAAGGAGGTAGAAAAATACTGCCCCTTGGTGCCAAAGGCAAAAGAACTCTTGGAGAGGGCTATGAACAGGCTCCATCTAAGCGGAAGGTCCTACGCGAGGCTTTTAAAGGTTTCAAGAACCATCGCAGACTTGGAAGGAGAAGAGCAAATAAAGGAACATCACATAGCACAGGCAATCCAGTATAGGATTGAGGACAAGCTTGAAAGCATGTAAAATTTAATTTGATGCTCAAAAAAATTCTCATAGCAAACCGAGGGGAGATCGCAGTCCGAGTTATAAGAACCTGCAGAGAGATGGGCATAAGAACGGTGGCAGTCTATTCGGAGGCGGACAGGGACTCCATGCACGTAAAGTTGGCAGATGAGAGCATATGCATAGGACCACCGGAGCCCTCAAAGAGCTACCTTGATATTCCGAGGCTCATGGCGGCGGTGGAGGTTTCCTCTGCGGAGGGAGTGCATCCGGGCTATGGTTTTCTTTCGGAGAACCCCAAGTTCGCCCAGATCGTAGAAGCGAGCGGAAAGGTGTTCATTGGACCCTCACCAGAGACCTTGGAACTTATAGGAGACAAGATAAAAGCAAAGGAGGTCGCCAAAAGGGTAGGCATCCCCTTGGTGCCGGGGAGCGACGGACCTGTAGATTTTCAAAGGGCTTTGGAGGTTTCCAAAGAGATCAAGTATCCGGTGGTCATAAAGTCTGCGGGTGGCGGGGGTGGAAGGGGTATAAGGGTGGTCTACGATGAAAAGGAGTTGAGGGAAAAACTGCCCTTGGCTATGCAGGAGGCAAAGTCCGCCTTTGGCGACGAGAGGGTCTATGTGGAAAAGTATATAGTGAACCCCAAGCATATAGAGGTGCAAGTCCTTGCAGACAGATACGGCAATGTTATAGCCTTGGGCGAGAGGGAGTGTTCCATACAGAGGAGATATCAAAAGCTGGTGGAGGAGGCACCAAGCGCCAGCCTCTCAGAAGAACAGAGAAATTACTTGGAACAGCTTGCCATAGCCTTCTGCAAAGAGATCAACTATGTAGGTGCGGGCACTGTGGAGTTTTTGATGGACCAGGAGGGGAACTTTTACTTTATGGAAATGAACGGAAGAATACAGGTGGAGCATCCCGTCACAGAAATGATCACGGGCATAGACATAGTGCGGGAACAAATAAAGGTAGCAAGCGGTGAAAAGCTCAGCATAAAAAAGGTGGAAAAAAGAGGCTACGCTATAGAGTTCAGGATCAACGCAGAGGACCCAAACACCTTTTTACCTTCTCCAGGCAGGGTGGATAGACTTTTCTTCCCTGGTGGATTGGGTATAAGAGTAGATACCCACATTTACTGCGGATACAAGATCCCTCCCTTTTATGACTCCCTCATTGCCAAGCTTATAGTTTGGGGCAAAAGTAGGGAGGAAGCCATAAACCGAGCCAAAAGGGCTTTGGAGGAGTTTATCATAGAGGGGGAAGGTCTAAAGACCAACATAGACTTTCACAAAAAGCTCCTCAGCACCAGGGAGTTTAAAATGGCAAAGCATCATGTAAAGTTTTTGGAGGAGATGATGTTGTGAAGCTCTGCTTGGTGGCAGGTTCTGGTAGTCTTCCCACCGCCTTTGTGAAAAAAGCCAAAGAGTTGGGGGATGAGGTCTTTGTGGTAGGTGTGAAAGACATTACATCCATAGAAGCAAACGCCTATTTGCCCCTTGGAAAGGTGGGCACACTGGTAAAGCTTTTAGAAAAGCACAACATAAACAAGCTCGTCCTACTTGGAAAGTTTGAACACAAACTGCTCTTTTCCCATCTTTTGACCTTAGATAGTTTAGCTTTAAAGATCCTAAAAAGGGCAAAGGACAGGCGGGCTCAGAGCTTAGTGAAAGCCCTTATGGATGAATTGGAAGAGATGGGTTTTGAATTTATAGACCCAAAGCCCTATTTGGAGGAGCTTTTGGCAGGCAAAGGCACATTGAACAGCCTGGGTCCCTCAGGTCAAGCCATGGAAGACGGACTTTTTGGCTTTCCCATAGCCAAGGAGATCGCCCAGTTGGATGTGGGACAGACCATCGTAGTAAAGGAAGGAACAGTGGTAAGTGTGGAGGCAATGGAGGGCACCCAAGAAGCGATCTGCAGGGCTGGCAAGTTGGCGGGCAAGGGCTGTAGAGTTATAAAGGTGGCAAGAAAGAGCCAAGACTTTAGGATAGACGTTCCCACCGTGGGCTTGGATACCTTAGAAGCCCTAAGGCATATAAAGGCGGATGCCCTCTTTTTGGAGGCGGGTAAAGTCTATATTGTGGATAAGGACAAATTTTTAAAACTTGCAGACAAGTATAAAATCTCAGTGGTGGGATTGCCCATTACATCCTCCCCTTAACTCCATACTTATACGCCCATCTTACGCCAAAGGCTCCCTCTTTAACGTATAAAACCAGCGTATCTCCCACATCAACCTTTCTGTAAAAACTCTCAGATACACGAAGAGAACAGCTTTCTGCATATTCAAGTTTAAGCCTAAAGCCTCTCTTGTAGAGGTGGTATTTATCTATAATTTTTGCCTCAATCCTTGTTGGCGATGACCTATCAAACTTGGCGTTGAAAGGTTCCAAAATTGTCAAAGGGACAAGGTAGGAGCCCGCAAAATATCCAATAAACAAAGGTAGAAGGTAGGCTTTTAGATGAAAGTGTTTTCCTAAAATTAACACAGAGAGGACAAAGTGGGCGAGAAATATGGGAGTTAGGATCTTAAAGCCCAAGATGTATAGTTCATCTTCGCAGAGGGCACCAGAGTAGCCCTGTTCCATCCAGTAAAAGCCTAAGGCGGATAAAAGGAGGAATATCCCAAGCGGTATGTAAAAGAGAACCCAATTTCTTAGTTTGTGCTTTTGCACACCGAGGGCGGAGCTTGGCAGACCCTCTAAGCTTGGTATAACTTCAAGCATGAACTCTATCGCCCTTTTTACATCTTCTGTAGTTTTGCTGTCTATCTTTCTGATATAAATTCTGACCTTAAGGGTATTTCCCTCTATCTTGAAAGAGGAAAGCTTCGGCACTCTCTCTTCTTCTATCAAGGCAAGAAGCTTGGAATGTTTCAAAACTCTATCTGCCCACTCCTCATCGTCATAGAAAACATCAAAGCCACCACCCAAAAACTTTCTTTCAATGGAAAGGTAGCCGTTTATAGACAGGTTTGTGCTTATAGTGATGTAGTTCCACGCAGAAATTTGGAATTTTCTGTTTCCAAGGCTTAAGATTGCCCTTGGAGGAATATAAGAGATGATTTTTGCACCCAAACTTCTATAAAGACCTATGAAATTCCTGTAGGTTCTGACTATTAGGAAAGAGACAAGGGCAAGGATTAAAACACCTAACAGCTTAAAAAAATCCTCCAGTCCTTAGCCCTCCATTGTTGGATTATCAACTTTCTTGCCTTCTTAGGCTGTTGAACATAAACCTGAGTGCGAAATATCCCAGCAAGACCAAAAGCCCGATCTCCAAAAGTCCGGGAGTGCCCACTTGAAAGCCGTGTCCCAAAAGGAAAGACAGCAAAGCTCCCAATATCAAGCCTCCCACAAGCCACCTAAAAAGAGGGTTTGTGTATATAGGGTTTTGTGTTTGGTTTGTAAGCCTTGACTTCTCAAGCTGGGTTTTATTTATGTTCTTTTGCTGTGTAGGTATCTTGCCCTTCTCAAAGTTCTTTGGTTGGTAGGGTTTTACTTTTGATGGAGTAAGGACCTTTGGCGTAGGAGATACGCCTCCTCTCCTTGCAAAGGAAATGTCTGAAAAAAGGGCAAAAGTGGAAAGGAATGCGGCAAAAAACCAAAGCTTTTTCATGATTATGCCTCCTTAATAAGTTCCTCTGCCATGTCAAAGTTTGCGATCACTTCTCTAACATCCTCCAGCTCGTCAAGGGCTTCCAACAGTTTGAGGAGTTTTTTGGCGGTCTCTGGGTCGCTCACCTGCACAGTGCTGTTGGGTTTGTAGGTGATCTCAGCCTTCTCCGCTGACACACCCATAGATTGAAGTTTCTCTTTAACTTGGTATAGCTCCTCCGGAAGGGTGTAGATGAGATAAAGCTCTTCTCCCACCTGCAAATCCTCAGCACCCGCCTCTATAGCCTTTTCGTATAGCTCCTCTTCTGAGATGCTTTCCTTTGGGATCTCTATGAGACCCACCCGGTCAAAGAGGAAGGCTACGCAACCGGAAGAGCCCAAGTTTCCCCCGTGCTTGGAAAGGACGTGCCTTATTTCCGATGTGGTTCTGTTTCTGTTGTCTGTGGTGGTAAGGATCATCAGGGCTACACCGCCAGGACCGTAGCCCTCGTATATAACCTCCTCGTAGTTCTCTCCGCCCAGCTCACCGGTTCCCTTTTTTATAGCTTTCTCTATGGTTTCCAAGGGCATGTTGACCTTTCTGGCATTTTCTATGGCGGTTCTAAGCCGAGGGTTAGTTTCCGGGTTTGGTCCTCCTTGCCGGACTGCTACGGTGATCTCCCTTATGATCTTTGTAAATAGCTTTCCCCTCTGTGCGTCAACCTTTGCCTTTTTATGTTTGATCTGTGCCCAATGACTGTGCCCTGCCATGGTTTATATTTTAATCCCTATTCTTTTATACGTCGGGTGAAAAATTACCCCCATATTTGAGACTTCCTGAAAAAGCTACGAGCCTATAGCGTAGCCATAAAGGTAGGCAAGTAAGGTAATTCCTTTCCTCCACGCAAAAACTTTTTTCTTAAGAGATTTCCAGCTTTTCTGAATTTCTCACCCGAGGTATTTTTAATTATAATCCTTTCCTGATGACGCCTCACCAAATAATACTTCTCTCTTACTTGGTGGTAATAGCCATCGGGACCTTGCTACTCTATCTGCCCATATCCACCTACAAAGGGATTAGCTTCATAGACGCCTTATTCACCGCCACCTCTGCAGTTTCCATTACGGGTCTTGTGGTAGTGGATACATACAAGACCTTTACACCTTTTGGAAAATTTGTAATTCTCCTACTTATTCAGATAGGTGGGCTTGGATACATGGGATTTACCACCTACTTTTTAGTTCTCCTGAGAAGAAAGTTGAGCCTAAAGGACCGAATACTTTTGGCAGAATCGGTCAATTACCCCGGACTGCACGGCTTGGTGAGGTTTCTCAAAAGGATCGTGCCCTTTGTTGTTGGGGTTGAGCTTTTGGGTGCCCTGCTTCTCCTTCCGTTCTTTCTAAGGCACTTTGACCTGCCCACCAGTTTGGCAATGAGCGTATTTCATTCGGTTTCTGCCTTTAACAATGCGGGCTTTAACATACTGCCCGATGGACTTTCACCCTTTAGAGACAGCTTATGGCTCAATTTAGTCTTTAGCCTTTTGATCATCTTGGGAGGCTTGGGCTTTTATGTGATCCACGAGCTCATGCTATACCAAAGAAAGGAAATTCAAAGGCTTTCCACCCACACCAAGCTTGTGCTTGTATCTACACTCTTTCTACTTGTAGGAGGCTTTTTGGTTCTTCTGTCTGATACCATCAGATGGGAAGGCTACAGCCTAAAGGAAAAGCTCCTCATTGCCTTTTTTCACAGTGTTTCCTCAAGGACTGCGGGTTTTAGCACGGTGGACCTGAAAAACTTTTCAGAGGGAGGGCTCTTCTTCTTGGTGGTTCTTATGTTTGTGGGCACAGGTCCCGGCGGAACGGGTGGTGGCATAAAGATCACCACCGCGGTGGTTATAATCCTCGTAGTTCATAGCTACCTAAAGGGCAGTGGTCAGGTGGTGGTCTTTGGAAGAAGAATACCGGAAGATACCATCCAAAGGGCTATAACCATCTTTGTTCTGTCCTTCACCTACACAACCCTTGCCACGCTGATATTGACCCATACGGAAAAAACTCCACTACTTCCCACCCTCTTTGAAACAGTTTCCGCTTTCTCTCCGGTGGGACTTTCCTTAGGAAACCCTCAGGGGCTGAGCCTTTGTGCAGATTGGTCTCCTTTTGGAAAGGTAGTAATTATAATTACTATGCTGATGGGAAGGATGGGAATAATGAGCTTTATGCTCGCCCTTTATGGCAAGGGAGAAGAGAGCAGGATAAAACCCCCTGAAGCAAGGCTACTGCTATGAAGAAAAAAAACAGAACCTTTGGTGTTATAGGGCTCGGCAGGTTTGGCTATCATGTAGCAAGAACCTTGGCGCAAGGGGGTGCGGAGGTGATAGCCTGCGATGTGGATGAGGAGAAGGTTAGGGAGGTCTCCGAGTATGTGTCTTTGGCTTATGTGTTGGACGCAACGGATGCAAAGGCACTCAAAGAATCTGGCATAGCTAACGTGGATACTGCGGTGGTTAGCATAGGAGAAAACATAGAGGCAAGCATACTTATCGTGGTTCAGTTAAAGGAGTTGGGAGTAAAAGAAGTGGTGGCAAAGGCAATAACCCCTCTGCACGGCAAGGTGCTTGAGAAATTAGGAGTTGATCGGGTGGTCTATCCGGACAAGGAGATGGCTATAAGGGTTGCCCACTCCCTTTTGGTGGGCGAGTTCATAGAGGAAATGCCTATCGGAGAAAAGCACAGCCTTTTTGAACTAAAAGCCTTTGACTTTATGCTGGGCAAGACACTGAGGGAGTTAGACGTTAGAAGGCGCTTTGGCGTGAGCGTCCTTGCCATAAAAAGGGGAGAAAACCTCATCGTCAACCCTGTGGGGGATGAAAAAGTTCTGCCGGGAGACATTCTTGTGGTGTTGGGCACCACCGAACAGCTCAGCTCTATGGCTTCTCAGTGAGCCTTTCCCTCACAAAGTTCATAAGCCCGGGCACTTCCACATCAAAGTCCAAGTAGTATAAATTTTCTGCGGGTTCTAACTTGAAAAAGTCCTTTAGGGTGGTAAGATACAGCTTTCCCTTCTGCAACTTAAAGCCCTCATAATGATAATGGTCTGGAAAGCTTAGCCTTTCCTCTATCTTTATGCCCAATCTTTCCAAAGTTTTAAAGAACTGCTCATTGTCTCCGAGCCCGCAAAAAGCTATAAAGCTTTTGTCTTTGAAATCTAAAATCTCTCCTTCCTCTGAGACCACCCTCCAGTTTTTTCTGTAAAGCTTAAAAGTGGGTTTTTCAATCTTGAACTCCCACTCCTTTAGGTCCTGATAGGTCAGCACCACTGCGTGCGCCCTTTTCAACCCGCCCAGTGGCTCCCTTAACCTGCCAAAGGGCAAAAGCCTGTCTTTTAAGTCCCTCTCCTTTAAAAGGACAAGGTCTAAGTCCCTCTTTAACCTTCTGTGTTGGAAGCCGTCGTCAAGGATGATCAACTGAGCCTTCAGCCCCTCATCCGCCAACTTTGCACCAAGGCATCTGTCTTCGCTCACCACCACGCTAACATTTTTTAAAAGCCTTGCCAACATGTAGGCTTCGTCCCCTACTTCTTTCCAGCTTGTCCTAACTTCTCCCCTATAGCTAACAACCACCGGACCCCTTGTGTTTCTTCTGTAGCCCCTCAAAAGCACTGCGGTATGGTAGTCCTCTGCTAAGTTCTGTGCCAAAAACCTTACCAAGCTGGTCTTTCCACTACCACCCACCGATAGGTTTCCCACGCACAGAACGGGCACCCTAAAAGAACAGGTCTTGAGAAATCCCCTATCATAAAGCCAGTTCCGCAGGCTAACTGCATAAAAGTATGGGTTTAGCCAGTTCATCTCAGCACAGCCCTTGCGTCCTTGAAAAGCAAAGAAAAGAAAAGAACTCCACCAATAATGGCGCTCAGGTATTGGGTAATAAACCTCCAAAGAATAACAAAGCTACCCAATGCGTAAGCGGAAAGGAAACCGGAAAAGACCTCCAAGCCCCCCACCTCGCCTACGCCACTTCCTCCGGGCGTGGGGCTCAAAAATATAGCATAGAGCAGGGCTATCTGCGAAAAAACAGCCCTCGAAAAGCTCACAGAGGGTTCAAAGGCAAATAGCAAAAAGGCTCCAGATAGCAAAAAGCAGATATACAGAAACACACTGCTGAGGGTAGCCAAGAGAATATGCACCTTTTTGTCCCTCAAAAAGAGCCTGCTTACGATGATGAACCTTTTCAAAGTGTATTTGACCTTCAGTATCAGGCTTTGGTTTTCGTTCTTGGACCTATCAAAGAGGTATCTGAGCAATTTGTAAGCCAAAAGGCTCAGCAATCCTAAAACTACCAATATAACAAAAAGCTTTATTGCCTCTTGGGTATGCTTATAAAAGTAATAGACTAAAAAAGGGAGCATAAAAACAAAAAAGCCCATTCCCGTTAGGGTCTTCATAACTACCACGCTCATGACTTTGTGCAATCTCCCTCCCTTTCTGGAGAGGGTGTATAAAGACATCATCTCTCCCCCCACATGGGCGGGTGTAATGGTAGCCCCAAAGGTGTTTATAAAAGAGACCAAGTAGCCATAAGAAAAAGAATACCTGAGGTTCATAGCCCGGGCAAGGATAAAGAGCCTGATGTTGTCAAAGGTGTGATAAAAAAACATGCTCAGAACAGAGAGGAATAAATACCTTTTATCAAGCAATGGGAGAACTTCAAAGATCTCTTTGCTCATAGTCCTTTTTAGCACATAAACAAAGGAGCCGGTAAGCACAAAGACCGTGAGGACAATTCCATACAATAATGGTCTTAGCATCTGTATAATAGTTTAAGCCCATGAGCATATTTTTGCTTGGTTCAGACCAGAGGGTTGTGCGTTGTGCTCGGGTGTCCTTTGCAAAGGATGAGCAAGTGGATCGGGAGCGGGATATAAAGCTCATAAAGTTTCTGTTTGAGAACAGGCACGCATCACCCTTTGAGCATGTGATACTAGCCTTTGAAAGCGACGAAGAGTTTTGGCTTTCCCTTTTGAGAAAGGTCAAAAACCCTACCTTTCAAGCCTATTGGGACGGCAAATTTTTGTGGCTGAACCTCAGAAATATCATAAACGCTTGGGAACACATGCCAGAGGAAGTTCTAAGTGTTATAGAAGAAAAACTGCCTGCGGTCTATTCTGTGGTGGTCGGGAAAGAGCCAAAAGATTATTCAACGGACAGTGCATATGTGAAGGAGCTTGTGGAAACATCCTCGGGCTTTGTGGGTTTAGTGGATAAGTTAGAGCTGGAGAGTCCAATGGATTACTACACCTTTGTGGTGGAGTGCCCTCTGTTTGTTGCACGCCAATGGCATAGGCACCGCTTTGGCTCATACAACGAAGTAAGTAGAAGGTATGTATCCTACGAGCCCGATTTTTACATTCCGGAGTATTTAAGGAAGCAGTCAAAGAGCAACAAACAGGCAAGCGAGGATGTGCCCTTGGAAGAACCTTGGAACTCCCTTTTTCTCAAAAAGATCAAGTGGTATGTGGAGGACCTAAAGACCCTCTATGCTAACATGGTGGAGAAGGGAACCGCCAAGGAACTGGCAAGGGGCATCCTTCCGCAGTTTATGAAAACGCGCTTTTACTGGACGGTGCCAAGGATCTCTTTGGATAACTTTATAACCCTGAGGACCCACCCACACGCCCAAAGGGAGATAAGGGAGCTTGCCCTGGCAATAAAGGATATGGTAGGATATAGGGGATGGGACAGGAATATGCGACTTTAAGGGTTCCCGCAAGCACCAGCAACCTGGGTGCAGGCTTTGACACCTTTGGGCTTGCCCTGAACCTATACAACTACTTTACCGCCCAGCCTTGGGACAGATGGGAGTTTGAGCTACATGGAGAAGGGCAAGGACTTCCAAAGAACGAAGAAAACCTCTTTGCCAGAGTATATCTAAAAGCCTGCGAGCTCTTTTCCCAAAAGCCCATTCCTTTGAAGGTTAAGATGAAAAACCACATTCCCACCGCAAGGGGGCTCGGCTCCTCTGCCACCGCCATCGTGTCCGCCATAAAGCTCTGGGAACACTTCCATCAAAGGAGCTTGAGCTTGGAAGAAAGACTAAGGATAGCCTTTGAGTTTGAGCCACATCCGGATAACCTACTGCCAGCCCTTCTTGGAGGCTTTTTAGTGTGTGCAGTAGGCGAAAGGGTCCATTATCAGAGGTTGGACTTTCCGGAGGAACTAAAGGTGGTGGTTTGCATTCCAAATTTTGAGCTTTCCACAAAGAAGGCACGGGAGGTATTAAGGCAGGAAGTTTCTTTGAAGGACGCAGTCTATAACATACAGAGGGCGAGCCTTTTGGTGGCAAGTCTTTGCAAAAGGGACTATCAAGCCCTTAGGGAGGCGGTAAAGGACAGGCTTCATCAACCCTACAGGAAGTCCCTAATTCCAAACTTTGAGAGGGTTTTAGAAAGCGCATACTCGGAGGGTGCCCTTGCGGTCTTTCTAAGTGGGGCTGGTCCCACCATAGCCAGCTTTTGCCTTGAGGGGGAGGACAAGGTAGGAAGTGCCATGGTTTATGCCTTTCAAGAGGCGGGCATATCTGCAAGGTATTTATCCTTGAAGGTGGATAAAGAGGGGGCAATTTTTACCACAGCTCCAACTTTAGAGGGTTGAGGCTAATGAGCTTTGGCAGAAATTCCCTCAACCGTTTTGGCTCCACCTTAAGAAAAACCTCCAGCAGATTGCCATACGTCCGGGTTTTTGCAAAGGGTAGCTCCCTCAGGACCTTTTCTCTGCCTTTGGGAAAGGCCGCCAAGATCAGCTTTGTGAAGGGAGGTAGGTTTTCTTCCCTTCTTTTTTCCAGCTCTTCCTCCAAAAAGTCATCCCTTAGATACCTTTCCACGAGCTCCTCTTCCAAGAAGGTTTGCAGATAAAACTCCTGCTCCGCCATTGCCCATGCCCTGTGCACATACTTGTAAAACTCCTCCTCTGCGTTAAAGTTAGGAAGGGAAAGCAGGTTGTCTCCATGAACCAAAAAGACCTTTTTGTAGGTGCCCGAGAGAGAAGGTTTAGTGTCAAAGTGCAAGCTTTCTTTTACAAGTCCGTATTTTTCCAGCTCTTCCACTGCCCTTTCCACACCAAAGCCTTGGGGAACCACAGGACCCTCGCAGTGGGGACAAGTGGGAGGACCAGACCATTTGCAGCGGGTGCAAAAAAGACTGTTTTGGCTTTTACTTAAAGTCAGAAAGGTGCCACACTGGGGGCATTCTGCCAAAAACTGGCACTTGGGACAGTATGCATAAGAGTAGCCCGTTTTTCTGATCAAAAGAAGGGAGTTGTCCTCTAACTTTGAAAGGAGCTCTTGGGAAAAAACTTCCTCCGGCTTTCTTTTTAGAATTTTCACACTGGCGGAGTAGCCAAGTCTTTCCAACTGCCAAGCACCGATCTTCACCTTTTGGTAAGTATCCACTCCAAGGCTTGTGGTGTAGTAAAAAAACTGAGAGCCGTAATACCTGTAAAGGTGGAAAAGATAGTTCCTAAGGTCTATCCCGTTGTTTAGCTTTGTATTTTGGTCCTCAAATAACACAAAGGCAAAGGGCTCCTTAAAGGGCACCAAAAGTCCGAGCCTTGAGCTCAGGATCACCCTTCCCTCCTCCTGTGCCAAAAACCAGTTTTTTACAAACTGTCTTGGGCTATCAAAGGAAGAGAGAGAAACCACCCGATCTCCAAAAAGGGGCTTTAGTTCCCTCATAAGGTAAAGAAGCGTGGAGTTCTGAAAACAAAATATGGGAATGCTTTTGTTTTCACTTAGGGCGGACTCCACCAAAAGGACAAGATGTTCTAAAAGCTTTGAAAGGCTTCCCACCACGAGCACTGGCTTTTGGACGCTTTTTATCAAGGATATGCTACCCTGCCTTAGCTGGCTTTTTGGGTTAAAGGCAAAGTTCTGCATCAGCTCCTTTTCCACTTTGACTATACCCCTGGAGACCAAAAACTGCAGGTCTTGGGAGGAAAAACCTTCTTCTTTGAGCTCCTCCCTTGTGGCATAAAGCCTCTCCCTGAGGTAGCTTAGCAGTCTTACCCTTTCTGCGTAGCTTTTGGTTTTTTTTAGCTTAGAAAGGGCAACATCAAAGGGAAGATTAAGGCTGAAAAGCTCCACCTCCACATTTACTGCAGACCAATCTTCCACCACCTTCAAAAAGCCCTTTTCCAATAAAAGCATCACAAACTGCCATCCAAACCTTTTCTTGGCTGTTTCCTCCCTCACCCTTTTGTTTTTTTCCACCCAGTCTAAAAACCGCCCGGTCCTTTGGTCCAAACCCACAAAGGAGGAAAGGGAGACCTTAAGAAATCTTTCCTTTTTCCAGTTCCACTCGGAGGGCAAAAGTTCCCATAACAACCGCCAAGGTATTAAGCCATAGAGCATGGCGGTGTCCTTTAGGGCTGAGAGGTTTTTCTCGGAGGTCAGGGGCACCTTGTCAGGAAACACCACTTCCTTGACCTGTCCGTCATCAGAAACGCCCACCACGAGCCCAGTTTTTCCGTCCACCAGAACCCTAAAGCCTACGGGGGAGCCTTCATAAGGAAAGTTCGCTTTTATCCTTTCAACCCTCCCTCCGGGGAGGGCAACCCTCAAGCTCAGTTCCATGTTTTTAAAATAGTATAAGGAGGGCTTGAGGATGAAATTAACCCTAAAACAGCTTGAAACACATCTTTTCAAAGCGGCAGACATACTGAGAGGAAAGATGGACGCCAACGAGTATAAGGAGTATATCTTTGGCATGCTCTTTTTGAAGAGGCTCTCCGATGTTTTTGAGGTCAAAAGGGAGGAGCTAAGAAAGAAATTTAAAAGCGATGGCTACTCGGACGAGGACATAGAGGAACTCCTTGAGGATCCAGACTCATACGAAGACACCTTTTTTGTGCCAGAAAGGGCACGATGGAACAACCTTTTGAACCTAAAGGAGGATGTGGGAAGCCAGCTAAACAAAGACCTATCCGCCATAGAGGAGGCAAACCCAGAGCTTGAGGGAGTTTTAAAACACATAGACTTTAACGCCCAAAAGGGAAAAACACGGCTAAAGGACCAACAGCTTATAGACTTGATCCATCACTTTAACAAGTATCGGCTTACCAACGAAGATTTTGAGTTTCCAGACCTTTTGGGTGCAGCCTACGAGTATTTGCTTAAAGAATTTGCAGACTCTGCGGGCAAAAAGGGAGGAGAGTTTTACACGCCTCCGGGAGTTAAAAAGCTTATGGTTATGCTTGTTAGACCACAGGAAGGCATGAGCATATACGACCCAACGGTGGGTTCTGGTGGTTTTCTCATTTCCGCCCGGCAGTATGTGGAAGAGCAAGGACAAGACCCCGCCAGATTATCCCTTTTTGGGCAGGAGCTTAACGGTCTTACTTGGTCCATCTGCAAGATGAACATGATCCTTCATGACATACCCGACGCCAACATAGAAAACGAAGACACACTAACCAACCCAATGTTTGTGGAGAACGGCTATATAAAGCAGTTTGATATAGTCCTTGCCAACCCGCCCTTTTCCCAAAATTACAGCCGGGCTAACATGAAATTTCAAGAACGATTTAAGTATGGCTGGACCCCAGAAACGGGCAAGAAGGCAGACCTAATGTTTTTACAGCATATGATCGCAAGCTTAAAGGAACAGGGCACCTTAGCAACAGTTATGCCCCACGGAGTTCTCTTCCGTGGAGGTGTAGAAAAGGAAATAAGAAAGCAGATCGTAGAGGATGACCTAATCACCGCCATAATTGGCTTGCCCGCCAAACTCTTTTACAATGTAGGCATACCCGCCTGCATAATAGTCATAAACAAAAACAAACCCCCAGAGCTAAAAAACAAAATACTTTTTATAAATGCAGACAGGGAATACGGAGAGGGAAGAAACCAAAACTACTTGCGACCTCAAGATATAGAAAAGATCGCCACAGTTTTTCACGAAAAGAGAGAGATTCCCAAATATTCACGGCTTGTTTCCCTTGAAGAGATAAGAGAAAACGACTACAACCTGAACATAAGAAGGTATGTGGATAATTCACCAGACTCAGAGCCAGAGGATGTCCATGCCCACCTTTTGGGAGGTGTGCCAAAAAGGGAATTAGAAAGATACAAAGGGCAAATGCAAAAGTTTAACTTTACCCCAGACAAGCTTTTAAGGGCAAAGGACGAGCATTACATGGAGTTCATCCCAGAACTAAAGGAAAAAAGCCAAATAAGGCAGATAATAGAGCAGGACCCAGAGGTGGAAAAGGTCATTTCAAGGCACAAAGAGGAGTTAAAAACATGGTGGCAACAAGTAAAGCCCCAAATTGAAAACTTCCCCCACAAAACCAACAAAGTTCTGTGGGACTTCAAAGGCACAGCCTTAGCGGAGCTAAAACGAAGGCTTGGACCTCTTGGAGTTTTGGACGAGTTCCAGATTGCGGGTATATTTGCCAATTGGTGGGAAGATCTAAGGTATGAATTTAAAAGCGTAGTTTCCAGCGGTTGGGACAGAAATCTGGTAGATGAAGAAGACCTAAAAGAAAAGTTCTTTAAAGAAGAAATCCAAGAGATAGAAGAGCTAAACCAGAAATTGAGCGAGCTTGAGGGAGAACTAAACGAGATCTTAGAAGAGGTGGAAGATTGGGACGAAGAAGAGCAGGGAGAAAAGACCGCCAAGAATGTAAAGGGCTATTTAAAGGAAATGCTAAAAGCCCTAAAAGACTCCCAAACCGCCCAAGAGATAAAAGGGCTACTTTCAAGAATTGAGGAAAAAGAAAGAGAGATAAGAGCCATCAAAAGGACACTAAAAGAAAAATCCGCAGAGATTGAAAAGGGCTTGGAAGCAAAAAGACAACAGCTAACGGAAGATGAAGCAAAGGAGCTAATCATAGGCAGGTTTTACAGGGTTATAGAGTCTTACCTTGAAAAGGAGCTAAACAACGAAAAAAAGGCACTTATAAAGATCTTTGAAAACCTTTGGGACAAATACAAAACTTCTTTGGAGGAGCTAAAGGAAGAAAGAGACCAAGAGGTGAGAAAGTTGGAGGAGTTTTTGGCAGGACTTGGATACTACGAAAGGGCGTTTTTGAAAGATAAGGATGATTTTGTGTAAAGTGAAAACCGCTTTTACTTTATGCGAAGGTGTGGGAGGCTTTGGTTATGGCAGATGATAGGAAACCTAAAGAACCACAGGGATTGCCAGAAGGGTGGAAGTGGGTAAGATTTAAAGATTATGTTTATTTTCAAGAGGGTCCAGGGCTAACCTCAGACCTATTTGAAGGTCGGAGCGAAGGTATCCCATTTTTAAATATAAGGTGTATTCAAAATAACCAGCTTTTGAAGGATAAGCTTCAGTTCGTTGATGAAAATATAGTGCGAAAACATTTTAAACATTTCCTATTACAAGAAAATGACCTCGTGGTCTCAAGTTCTGGCACTTTAGGACGAACCTTATTTATAAAAAAAGAACATTTGCCACTTCTATTAAATACATCAATCATAAGAATGCGACCTACGAATGAGTCATTATCAAGGTTTTATTTAAAATATTTTATTGAGTCTGAGTTCTTTCAAAAAGAGATTTATAGATTAAGCACTGGTAGTGCCCAAAGTAATTATGGTCCATCCCATCTAAAAAGAATTTTTTTAATCCTCCCCCCACTTTCCGAGCAACGCAAAATTGCCCAAATCCTTGAGACTGTTGATAACGCCATAGAAAAAACCGAGAAGATCATAGAAAAATACAAACGCATAAAACAGGGCTTGATGCAGGATTTACTCACCAAGGGCATAGATGAAAACGGCAACATCCGAAGCGAAAAAACTCACAAATTTAAAGACTCTCCACTTGGAAGGATACCAGAGGAGTGGGAAGTGGTGAGATTGGGAGAGATTTTGAAGTTTTTGAAAGGTAAAACACCAAGAAAACTTTACGATTACGAGGAAGAAGGAATGACAATATATCTAACTCCAGAATATTTGAGAAAAAATAAGTGCGATGTTGCATTTTGCAAAAAAGAGGAAACTTTATTAGCAAATGAAGACATTATAATTCTCTGGGATGGTTCAAATGCTGGAGAGGTTTTTTGGGCGGAAAAGGGAGCGGTAGCATCTACGATGGCAAAAATAGATATTACTTCAAGTGATTTTCCCATTTATAAGAAATTCCTATACTATTATCTTAAAAGCAACGAATTTGTTTTTAAATATCAGGTCAAAGGTTCTGGAATTCCACATTTTGAAAAAGATATTTTGAATACATTGAACAGTGTTTTCCCCCCTCTCTCCGAGCAAAAACGCATTGCGGAAATTCTCTCACAAATAGACCAAGCCATAGAAAAAGAAGAAAAATACAAACAAAAGCTTGAAAGGTTAAAAAAGGGACTAATGGAGGACTTGCTTACGGGCAAAGTTAGGGTTAATAAATTATTGGAGGGAGAAAATCATGGGATGGCTTGATGAAGAGCATCAGGTAGAAAATTCCTTTCTTGCACAGCTTAAAAGGCTTGGGTGGGAAATATACAGGCAAAACAAAGAAGACGCAGAGGATACAAAGGAGATCACGGGCTTTAATAAAGACCTTGAGCCAATTTATGGCACCACCAAAAAGTTTAGGACCACCTTCCGAGAGGTGATCCTTGAGGATGTTTTAAGGCAGTCCATTAAAAGGATAAACCCATGGATAGAGGAGGACCAAATAGATTATGTGGTTAGGAGGCTAAAAGACCCACAGGCTAATTCACTTTTTGAAGCCAACAGAGAAATTCACGAGCTACTCCTTGAGAACATACCAGTATCCGAAAACAGAAAAACAAGAGAAAAAAGCCCGTCGGTTTATATCATAGACTTTAAAAACCCGGAGAACAATTCTTTTATAGCCATCTCCCAGTTTAAGGTGAATATTCCAGGAACAGAAAAGCACATAGTCCCCGATATTGTCCTGTTTGTAAATGGCTTGCCTCTTGTGGTGGTTGAGTGTAAATCTCCATCCAGGGCAGACCCTATTGGAGAAGCCATAGAACAGATTTTTAGATACTCAAACAGAAGAGGAGAAAAGGAAGGAAACGAAAAGCTTTTTTGGTATAACCTTTTTAGCGTGGCAACCGCAAGATATACCGCCAAGTATGGCACCATTACAAGCGATTATGAGCACTTTGTAGAGTGGAAGGACCCATACCCCTATTCCCTTTCGGACATAGACCCAACCGCAACCACCATTACAAGCCAGCAGATTTTGGTCCAGGGTATGCTAAACAAGAATACCCTTATTGAATTGCTTCATACCTTTACCATCTTTAAAGATAACATTAAGGTAGTTCCACGATACCAGCAATACAGGGCGGTAAAAAAGATCATAGAGCGTATAAAGAATGGAAAAACTCCAGAAGAAAAGGGCGGAATAGTTTGGCATACGCAAGGTTCCGGAAAGTCTTTGACTATGATGTATGTGGTTAGGGCTATGTTCCACGACGAGGAGCTGAGGAAATACAAGGTTGTTTTTATTACCGACAGAAAGGATTTAGAGAGGCAACTTAAGGGCGTTTCAAAGGGTGTGGGTTTTACTGTCCATGTTGCAAGAAGCGTGGAACATTTAAAGGAGCTTTTGAAAACAAACACCCCAGACCTTGTTATGGGCTTGGTGCATAAATTCCAAGAGAGAGAGCTAAAAGCCCCGTTTCCTGTGCTTAACACATCTCCCAACATCTTGGTTATGATTGACGAAGCCCACCGGAGCCAGTATAAGTTTTTGGGTGCCAACCTGAGGCATGCCCTACCCAACGCGGTAAAGCTTGCCTTTACGGGCACGCCCATAGAAAAGACAGAAAAGACCTTTGGAGATTACATAGACAAATACAGCATAAGGCAGGCGGTAGAGGATGGCGTAACTGTTGAGATCGTCTACGAGGGAAGGGTGCACGGTGCGGAAATTTCCGACGAAGAGTCTGCCAATAGAAAGTTTGAGGATGTGTTTAAGGACTTTTCTGCAGATGAAAGAAGGCTTACTCTTGGTAGAACATGGAAGGCATACCTTGAGGCGGAGCAGGTAATAAGGGACAAGGCAGAGGATATGATAGAGCATTACGTAACCCATGTTTTTCCAAATGGGCTTAAGGCACAGGTGGTGGCAGTTTCCCGCCTTGCGGCGATAATGTATAAACATGCCCTTGAGTTAGCCCTAAAGGAGAAAATAAAAGAGCTTGAGGAAAAAGGAACAAACTTGGACATTGAGACCCTAAAAAGGCTAAAGGTTGCGGTGGTGATCTCCGCATCTCCCAACGACGACCCAAACACTTACAAAAGGGAATACACCGACGAAAACGAGCACAAAAAGAACATAGCAAGCTTTAACCTACCCTTTGGAGTAGCCACCACAGATGGGCTAACCGGTGATGTGGGCATACTTGTGGTTAATAACATGCTTATAACCGGCTTTGATGCACCCATTGAGCAGGTGATGTATCTTGATAACATCCTAAAAGACCACAACCTTTTGCAGGCTATTGCGAGGGTCAATAGGGTTTATAACAAAAACAAAAGCTGTGGCTTTGTGGTGGATTATGTGGGAGTTCTAAAACACTTAGAAAAAGCCCTTGCCATATACGCCGACGAAGATATACAGGAGATCACCCAGGTGGTAAAAAACAAAAGCAAAAGCCTTGACGACCTAAAATCTTCGCACCGTTCAATAGAGGAGTTTTTTAAAAAGCATGGCATTTCCAACTGGAGGCAAGACATAGATGAATGCGTTGACCTTTTGGTGGATGAAAAGACAAGGGATGAGTTTATAAGTCTGTTTAGAAGGTTCAGCAGGGCTTTGGACGCGGTCCTGCCAGACCCAAGGGCTTTGAAATATGTTTCTGACCTAAAAATTCTTGGCTATATAAAGGAATCTGCAAGAAACCGATACAGGGACGACAAGCTGAGCCTAAGGGATGCCAGCAAAAAGATAAGGGAGATCGTAGAGGAGCATCTCCTATCGCAGGGCATAGACCCCAAGGTTCCCCCCACTCCCCTTTTTGATGATGCCTTTTTGGAAAAGCTAAAGGCAAAGCCTCTAAAGGCAAAGGCACAGGAGTTGGAGTATGCCATTTTGGAGCACATTGAAAAACACTACGAAGAAGACCCAGAGTTTTATGAAAGATTTTCCGACAGGTTAAAAAGAGTTTTGGAAGAATACAGAGAAAATTGGGAAGAGATATTCAAAGAACTTGAAAAACTAAGGGAAGATATGAAGAAAGGAAGGGAGGCGGAAAACACCTTTGGCTTAGACCCAAAAAGGGAAATGCCATTTTTTGGAGTGCTTAAGATGTCCCTTTTTGGCAAAGAGCCCATCGAGAACCTGAGGGAAGAGGATATAGGTCTTCTTCTGGACTTAACCAGAGATGTGCTTAGCATACTTGGTAGAGAGATTAGAACGGAAGATTTTTGGGATAATTACAACAGGCAAAGGCGGGTTAGAAGTTATATAATAACGCAAGTTTTGTTGCCCAGAGGGGTGCAAAGGAAACTTTTGAAGGAAAAGAGAAACGAAATAGCCCAAAGAATAATGGAGCTTGCCTACCATATATTTGGGAGAAAAAAAGATGCAACCTGAGATTTATAAGATCATAAGGACGGATAGAAGGACCATAGCCCTTCAGATCACAGAGGATGGCAAGCTGATAGTTAAGGCACCTTTGAAGGTTGGCGACGAGAAGATCATGGAAGTGGTTCTAAAGCACAAAAAGTGGATAGAAAGCAAAATAAAAGAGGTTCTCTCTCGGGATCCAAAGGCGGGCAAAAAGGAGTTCGTTAATGGCGAAAGCTTTTTGTATCTTGGCAGGTCCTACAAGCTATACATAGTGGAAAACCAAGAGGAGCCAATAAAGTTTGAAAACGGCTTTTTCCTTTCCAAAAAGTTCTTACCCTATGCCCAAGAAGTCCTTACCGCTTGGTATAAAGAGTCCGCTTTAGAGAAAATCTCCCAAAGGGTAGAGTTTTACGCAAAAAAAGCAGGCTTGAAGTATGGAAGGATAAAGATAACAGATGCACGCACGCGATGGGGCTCCTGCTCGGGCAATAACCTTAACTTCTCTTGGAGGCTCATTATGGCACCCCTTTCAGTTATAGACTATGTGGTAGTCCATGAGCTCGTCCATTTAGAAGAAAAGAGTCACAGCAAGAGCTTTTGGACAAAGGTCAAAGTGTTAATGCCCGATTACCAAAAGCATCACCAATGGCTAAAGGAAAACGGACACCTATTGAGAGTGATTTAATCACTGAACAAAAAGCCAAAAAGCCCTAACATAAAAAGCAAATCCTTTTGGGAGGTGTTGCCATGAAGAGAGCTTTAATCTCTGGCTTGCTTTTGGCGGGTATGCTGTCCGCACCCGCACACACACAGGCTAAAGAAAAGAGCCTGTATGAAAGGCTCGGTGGCTACGATGCCATATCCGCAGTGGTTAATGAGCTGGCGGTTAGGCTCGTAAAGGATGAGAAGCTGGGAGTGTATTTTAAGGGGCTTAGCAACGATAGCAAAAGAAAGCTAATAGCCCATCTTACTGACTTCGTCTGCTCCGCCACAGGGGGACCCTGTATATACACAGGAAGGGATATGAAAACCAGTCACGAAGGTTTGGGCATAACGGAGGAAGAATGGGATAGGTTCGTGAAGATCACCAAGGAGGTTTTAAATAAGTTCAAAGTTCCCGCCAAAGAACAGCAAGAGTTTCTGCAATTGGTGTCTCCTCTTAAGTCGGTAATCGTGGAAAAGAAATAAAGCCCATTGCTGGGTCCCCTCTGGGGACCTATATTTTATCCTTGATGAAAGAACTCACTTTAGAAAAGCTTTTCCCTTACGCGGAGAAAAGCTTTAAGGAAGATTTGATTTCCTTCTCTCAACCGGTCAGTCTAAAAAAGGGGACCATGGTAGGCTATCCGGGTGCGGTGTGTGAGTTGGTGCCTATAGTTTTGGAGGGAAGCGTTAAGGTATATTTCACCGCAGAGAACGGCAGGGAGATCTTTATATACAGAATTGGCAGGGGTGAGACATGCATACTTACAAACCTCTCGGTTTTAAAGAAAACTCCCTATCCTGCCTATGCGGTCTGTGAGGAGGATGTGCTGGGTTATGTGATTCCCGCAGAAAAAGCCAACTACCTTTTTGAAAAATACTCCTACTGGAGGAACTTTGTTTTGGATATGGTGGTGAAGAATGTATATGGGCTCTTTCTTGTTCTGAACGAGTTAATATCCAAGAGGGTAGACCGGAGGCTGATGGAATACATAAAAAACAACGCCAAAGGCAATGTTATAAAGGCTACTCATGAAGAGATCGCGAGGGATATTGGCACTGCCCGGGAGGTGGTATCAAGGCTTTTGAAGGAACTGGAGAGGGAGGGCTATCTGGAGATCACAAGGGGCGAAATAAGAATACTAAAACCCATCCCTTAGCCTAAATTTATCTTCATGCTGGTAAGACTAAAACTTTACAGAGACTATGATTTTGTCATAAAGGAGTTTGTTGTTCCCACAGAGCCCGAGCAGACCCTCTTGGATGTCCTCCTTTACATCAAAGAGGAGTATGACCCAACCATCTCCTTTAGGAGTATGTGCAGGGCTGGTATATGCGGAACCTGTGGAGTAAAGGCAAACCAAAAGCCCATCCTTGCATGCAAAACTGCCATAAAAGACCTGGGAGAGGAGGTTTTGGTGGAACCCCTTGACAACATGCAACCCGTTAAAGACTTGGTGGTGGAACATAGCATCCTAATAGAACGTATCAAAAAGCTAAAGGTATGGTATGAACCCCTCCAAGAGAACCTTCAAAAGCTTGAGATGAGCCCCTTTCTTTCAAAGAGTTTTGATTGTATTGCCTGCGGTTTATGTGATAGCAGTTGTCCCATCTTTGTTGGCAACTCAGACTTTGGAGGTCCAATGGCTTTCTCCCGAGCTTATAAGGGACTCCAAGACAGAAGGCACTCAAAGGCGGAGGAAAGGCTCCTTCTTATCAAAGATGCCCACATAAACCTTTGCACCCACTGTAAGAACTGCTCCCTAATTTGCCCTATGGGTGTGATGCCAGAGATGTTGATCAAACTGGAAGAGACTGAGCTTTTAAAGAGAGGAATGCACTCCCAAGGTGGCACGGCTGATTTTGGCTTTTTCTGAAGTGATGAACCTGCCAAACCTTGTATCACTTACCCGCCTACTGCTCAGCCCTCTTATGCTATTTTTGGAATTTCCCCAAGCCATCGCACTGTTTATACTTCTTGCCCTAACGGACGCCTTGGATGGTTTTCTGGCAAGAAGGCTAAAACAGGAAACAGACTTGGGAAAGGTCTTGGACCCTCTGGCGGATAAAACCTTACTAGTAGTAGCCCTTTATGTTTTCACTTATAGATTTCAGATGATAGAACCTACCCTCCTGTTTTCTTTGCTTTTTAGAGACCTTTTTATACTCCTTGGTGGAGGGCACATATACTTGACTAAAGGGTTTGTCCCCAAGGCAAGAATGTTGGGCAAGCTTACCACAGCCTATGTATCCCTTGCTATTCCCCTCTTTGCTTTCTTTAGGTTAGGGCTCTTTCTCTATCCTGCTTATGTTTTGATCTTTCTTTCCTTCTTGGACTATCTTTTTTTCTATGTGAAAACCCTATCAAAAGTTAAACTTGCCCCTGACCCTTAATCTAACTTCCTTTGATTTGTCTGAGTTTATCCTTCCTCCCACCGAAGCCCCACCCGTTATTCTTGCATTGCCTCCCACATAGCTCTCCTTTGGATCTTTCAGAGTGCTCTGCTGATACTCTAAGGAAAACCTATCTGTTATGTCCTTAGAAACCTTTGTGGAAACTCCCACCTCGCCGGAGCTACTGAGCTGAGGCGATACGGATACGTTTAACTCAGTGCCCAACGTTTTTTCTAAGCCTTTTGTGACGCTTCCTATCTGTGGGATCTGAGAGGATAGGACATCTCCTAGAGATATAATTCCCTTAGCTTCTCCTCCACCCAACAGAAGGTCTGCTATTATTTTTCTTGTTTCTCTTGGTGGTTCAGAGCTAAGTAAAACCTTAGGATACTCGGGATCCCCCTTTAGGTCTATGAGGATCACATAATCGGGCAAGGACGATGCTATGGTTAGGTCTATGTTTTTGCTCTTTTTGTCAAACTCAAAAAAGCCAGACTTTACATAGAACTTTTTATTGAAATACTTTAGCTCTCCCCCAGAAAGTGAAAACCTAAACTTATACTCAAGGTCCTCCAGCTTGCCCTTTGCATAACCCTCCAAAGAGCTGTATATGTATCCCTCAGGCAAATATACCCTGAGAGGCTCATAAGAAGAAACCTTTAGGTCTAGGGTAAGTGGAATCTCTTCCTTTTTTGCCTGTTTTGCCTTTGGAAAACTTCGCACTTCCACAGTGCCCGCTATGCTCAGGTCAGAGGATATTTTTACCTTTCTGTAGTCTGTGATTATAACACCCGCTCCCCTCAAAAATAGATTACCCCTTAAATTTTCATCCCTATATACCATAGGGACTCTGTTTGCGTTGAATTTTACCTGCAACTCTTTGTCTGTTCCCTCCGCTTCGGCGGTCAAAGAAGAATTGTTTCCCAAAAAGCTCACCGAACCTTTAAAGATCTTTCCATCTCCGTAGAAGTAAGCGTCCCCCCTCATTGGAATACCTACATACTTAGACCTGAGCTCTATTGGTTCCTTTGATAATAAAACTAAATTGACGCCATTTTTGTCTATGTTCAGATAATAGTATAGGTTGCCCATCAGTGAAGTTTGAACTCTGCTTCGAAAGAGTGCGGATGTTTTTTCTAAGTTTATATGCCCTTCTGAATTGAGATTAAAGCCTTCCAATTTGCTGTAAGAAATTTTAGCATTGCCCTCTGCATAGCGGTATATTTTTATGTTGGGTATCTCAAAGCCCTCTTTTTTTAAGTCAAAGTAGCCTTCCGTTGGTGATAGTTTTAACAGCTCTTCTGAGTTTAACTTTACGCTTCCACCACTAAAGAGGATTTTACCCTCCTCCAAGCGTAGCCCTCCTACCCTTACCACTATTGGACCTCTCCGAAGGTCAAATTCTTTAATCTCTGCCCTCAGCCTTTCCCCTTCGTAATCAAACCTGGCGCTTATGGGTATTGTTATATCTTTGAATTTTGCACTTCCCCCGAGCTCACCCTTGCAAGCGTTCTTTGAACAGCTTGGGAGCCTATAAGAGAGCGTCAAAAAACTTCCCTTTACCTCTCCTTCCCATCTACCCTCTGTGCTAAAGGTATAATCCGAAAGGGAAAAGATGCCCGAACCCTTGAGCTTTTCTTCCAAACTGTAGGTTAAAGAGAGTTTTTGCTCCTTTATACTTCCCACCAAGAGACCACTTTTAAACTCAAGGTCCCAAAGCTTTACGTTTTTCAATACGCTTTTAAATTCTCCCTCTGGCTTTCCTTCAAGGAGTTTTATGTTAAATTCCAAGTTTGCAAGCGCCTGCACCTTTTCCTGACTTAACTTGCCTTCCAACCTGCCCTCTGCCTGTACCTCTTTATCAAAAACCCCAAAAGAAACCTGCCCCACAAGGTTTGAAAGCTCTATACCCCTCTCTTGAAAACTGAAGCCTGTAAAGGTTAAAATACCCTTTATGCTTTCATCCTTTATATTTCCCGAAGCACTCAGTTTAAAACCCCTGCCCTCTCCCCCGACCAGAACATCTTGCCCTTTGAGGTTAAGATTAAAGTCAGACCTTCCTATGAACCTATCGTATATGTAAAGGTCCGAAAGGTAGCCCTTCCCCGAGCTCTCTGGAGTTCCCGCCACATAAGAAAGATAGCCCTCATAAAAGACCCTTGCCCTCACATTTCCCTTCTGATAGGGTAGCCCCTTTACCTTTAGCTGACCCCAAAGGTCATTCCCGTAGAACCTACCCTTTAGCTCAAGCACATCGGAGGCAAAGGAAACTTCCCCTCTTGGCTTTTCCTTGTAATCAAGCCCCAAGCTCAGGTCTGCAGTATTTATCTGGATGTCTTGAAAGATCAGGTCTTTAACCTTTCCGTCTAAGTTTAAGGTTTTTTTGTTGAGGTCTGCAAACATTCTGCCCGCAAAGGAGCCCCTCAAACCTTGTTTTACACCAAGCAGTTTTTCATCAAAGGCAAGCTCGGAAAGGTAAAGCTGTAATGCCCTTCTATTCAAGTCATACTCAAGCCTTCCGTTGAGCTTCCTACTCTCAAGGCTAGTAAAAAACAGGTTTTCCTTCTTCCACCCGTAGCGGTATTCTCCTCTTCCGACTACCCTGCCAAAGTGTTTTTCTTTTATCCTAAGGTCCTCCGTTTGCAATTGCATATCTACTTTAATGTTTTTATAGTCCAACCAACCTTTAGCTTCAACCTTTATGGGTTCAATGGAAAAGTTCTCGGTGGTTATCTTATCCACATAGCCCACTGCTTCAAAGGTGCCCTCTTTACCCTTCCAACGACCTTTTAGCCCAAAGGAATAACCATCTCCGAGAACCTTTGAAGAAAGAACTTCCAAGGTAGGACCCATTAATTGGGCATTCTCAACAAAAACTTCTATCCTTGTGATTTTCTGTCCATGGATATAATAGGCAACTGTCGGTTTTTCAGCCCAAATTTTATTGCCCTCTTTGTGGGCTTTCCCTACAAAAATGGTTATACTCTCTGAATGAAGCAGTGAATTCATTGAGATGTAAGCCCTCTGTAGGTGTATGTTTATCTTATTCAATCTCCTCGCAAGGTCGCTAAAATCGTATTCAAAGGGTTTTTCTGCTATCTTTGAGGAGACATTTATCAGCGAAAACTCCTTTAACCTCAAAGTATCTTTATAAAGGGCAAACCCATCCACCCTGAAAAAGAATGTTTCTCCTTTGAAGTTAGGCAAAAGGACCCAAAACTCTCCTATCTCAAAGCTTCTTTCCTTCAGGTTTATTTTTGGCTCTTTTACTTCAAACTCAATGCGGTGCAAAAGCAGAAAAGGTTTAACAAATACAAAATAAATAAAAAGCAGGACTAAAACCAGATAACCAACATACTTCATTCAAGCCCATACATGCGCAGGTTTTCTTTTATTTTTTCTATGAGTTCAATGGGTGTATGGATGGGATAATCAAGTTCTTCAAGAACCTCTTGGGCAGACCTGCCACTCAGCCAAACCTTTCCAAGCTTCTCCTTTAGATTTTGTGCAGATTGAACGGGAAAATCTTTCTCCTCAAGCCTTCTAAGGAGGATTTTAGCCCAGGCTATATCCAAAGCTCCTGCGGTTCTCCGTGAGAACTCCAAGCAAAGACCTGTATGGTCCTTTTGGTCTTTTATTAGTCTGTAAGCGAGCTTGGCTATACTGCCGGCGGTATGTATGTTAAGGTCTTTGCCTTCACTTTTAAAAACCTCCTCTAAATTATCAACCAAAGGCTCAGACCGGAGGATGTTTTTTACCGTTTGGGGGGTTATCCTTAGCCTTTGGGCGATCTCCTGCTCGGATTTGAGGTATTCCTCTTTCAGCACTACCGTGTAGGAAGCTAAAAGTAGGGATGATAGCCAACCAGTTGCCCGTGTTTGAACCAATTTTTGCGTGCCCCCTAACAGCTCAAGGGACTTGAGAAAAACTCTAAGCGTTAAAGCTTCAATGTGCTCTTCCAGTTCAAAAGCCATTTTAACCCCTTTTAGTTCAAAATCGGGGTGACGGGACTTGAACCCGTGACCTCTGGCCCCCCATGCCAGCGCGCTTCCTCCTGCGCCACACCCCGTTATCTATTAATTTTAGCACTTAAGTTGGAGGTGTTCAAATAGGACAGAAGCTTTCTGCTGGGCTTGAACTTGACGCCAACCTTTTTGTTTGTCTTCCTTAGGCTCCATGTGCCAAAGCCCGAGAGCTTAACCCTTTCCCCTCTACTTAAGCTCAGGGCAATTTCCTCAAGGACAAAGTTCAATACCTTCTCGGTCAAAGACTTAGAAAAATCACGACCCTTCTCGTGGCACCTTTGAATTATATCCCTTTTAGTCATATTACAGCTTCATCTGCTTCTTCAAAAGTTCTCCCAGAGTAAAACCGCTCTCTCCTCCTTCGCTGACTATGTCTTCTGCCTTGGTTTCCTCCTTTGCACTTAGCGTTACCTTTGAGTGGGGAACTATATCAATAATGCGTACCTCAACTTCATCTCCGACCTTTATATCCTTTATATTATCCACCTCAGAAAGGGGCAACAGCCCCTCTACTCCCTCGGGAAACTCCAAAAATGCCCCAAAGGGATGCACAGAAACTACCTTTAGTCTAACCCTATCCCCCACCTCGTACTTTTTGAGAAAGAGCTCCCAAGGATTCTCCTGCAGTTGCTTTAGCCCGAGCTTTACAAACTTACCCTCCAAACCAAGGACCGCAAACTCTCTCTCTTCTCCTATTTTGAGAACATCCTCTACCCTCCCCGGTCTTCCCCAAGAGAGGTCGCTCCTGTGAATGATCCCCTTTACATCTCCCAAATCCACTATAGCTGACGCTTTGTCAAACCTTTGGACAATTCCCTTAACTTTGCTTCCCACAGGATGCTTTTTGATATACTCCTCCCAGGGCTTTGGAAGTGTTTCCTTTATGCTAAGAATGAGCTTTTGTGCTTTTGGGTTGAACTCAAGGACCTTTACATTAACATTTTCCCACTTCTTTGGCATACTGCCATCATATGAAACCTCGTCCTTCGGCACAATGCCCTCTAAACCTTCAAAGAGCTCCACTATAACTCCCTTTTCTGTTATATCCACCACCTTAGCGGGCATAACTTTGCCTTTGCTTACAACTTCCTTTGCCTTTTCCCACGGGTTGGGCTTTAGCTCCCTAAGGCTCACAAAGATAAACTCACCGTCTTTGGGTATTCTTTTAACCTTAACCTTGAGCCTCTCGCCTACCTCCGTGTAGTTGTAGGGATTCCTGTCCCTACCCCAAGAGAGTTCCTCCTTTGGCAAGAAAGCCCTTAGCACATTCTTTATCAGCAGTGTAATCCCTTTCTCTGGGTCTATTTTGAAAACCCTACCCTCTACTACATCTCCCACCTTTAACTGCTTGAGGATCCTCTCCTTCTTTCTCCTTCTGCTTAGCTCTATAAAATCCTTTTCAGTTAGAACAACCTTCAAACCTTCCTTTGTGTCTGAAAGTTCCTTTATCTTTGCTACCACCCTTGAATTCTTTCTTAGCCCACGTCGGGCTTCAGATTTGGGCAGAATTGCCTTTAGACCACTGACATTAACCACGTAGGCGTCGTCCAAAACCTCCTCTACCCTACCCTCTATGAACTTACCCTTTTCTTGTGCAGACTTTAGAAAGCTATAGAGCCTCTCCTTGAGATACTTTTGAAAAGACAGAACAGGCACACCCCTTGAAAATTTAAGCAAGATACCCTTTATTTCGTCCCCCTCCCTGGCTTGTGGTGGCAGTTCTTCCCTGGGCATGACTGCCTCCACCTTGTAGCCCACATCAATGTATGCAGTCCTATCGTCTATCTTGACGATCCTTCCCTTTATCACTTCCCCCCTCTTTAGAATTCTGTTTGTTCCTAACTTTTCTTCTATCAGGTTTTCAAACCTTTCCATTTCACCCATGGGAGAATTATTATAAGCAATTTTTTTTAAATCAACCTATCCAAAAGAACGGTAAGAAAGTATACGACGCTTACATAACCATTTACTGTAAAGAACGCCCTGTTTATCTTAGAAAGGTCGTACTCCTTTATTAGACTGTGCTCATACACAAGAAAGAGACCGAGCACTAAAAGTCCCAAAAGGTAAATGAGACCCAAGAAATCCACCACGAAGAGCAAGGCTAAGAGGGAAAGAAAGGTTATAGCATGAAAGAGCCTGGAGATCTTTAGGGCTCCTCCAACACCATACTTTACGGGGATGGACTTTAGATTGTGCGTCCTGTCAAACTCATAGTCTTGGAGGGCATACAGCACATCAAACCCCGCCACCCAAAAAGCCATACCCACACCCAAAAGCAGGGCGGTTTTTGATATGCCCTCATTAAAGGCAGTATCCACCGCAAGGGGGATCAAAAAATAAACCAAGCCAAGCGCTAAGTGTGGATAGTAGGTGATCCGCTTGGCGTAAGGATAAAACCAAAGGAGAAAAACCACCAAAGGAGCCAACAGGAAGGTAAGCAGGTTTATCATAAGGCAGGAAAGGAGGAATATGCCCCCGGATATTAGAACGAGTTTTTTTATATCCTCTTGAGATAGCTCACCCCTTGCGTGAACCCAATCCTTTGTTCTTGGGTTTAGCTGGTCTACGGGAAGGTCAATGAGCCTGTTGAGGGACATACCCAACGTCCTCGCGGACACAAAGGCAACCAACACCCAAAAGAGCTTCCAAAGGGATGGGAAATCCTCAACCAACAGGACTATGCCCGCCAGTAAGAAGGGAAGGGCAAAGATGGTGTGTTCAAACTTTGTAAGCTCTGCGTAAGCCCTTAGCCTCATATATCAAAGATCACCTCCGCCAAAAAGCCATCCTGCAGCCTTTCCACCTTGAGCCTGTGATAAGTGGCTGCCTTTATGACGAGCTTTGATGGGTGCCTTTCTGGGTCAAAAGGACCGCCCTTTAGCATTAGTTTAACACCATCCTCTTTAAACTCCACCCTTTCACAGTGGCTTATTACCAACTTTTCCCCTTCGTGCAAAACCAAAAGCTGGTTTATGACGTCTGCCAAAAGGTAGGGTAGTTCTCCTTTAACCTCCAACTCCACTTTTTCGTCTTTGCTAAACTTTTCTATGTCTGTGATCTCGTTAAAGGTGGCAAGGATCGCTTTGCAGAACAGTTCCTCCAAGCTCTTTGCCCTTACCCTTATGCCCGCGTCTGCAGTGATGTCCTCTATGACTTCATAAAAGCTCATATTCCAAGCACATCAAACATGCTGTAAAAACCGGGAGGTTTTCCTTTGATCCATCGGCAGGCTTCCAAGGTGCCCTTGGCAAAGATGTCTCTGGAGACCGCCCTGTGGGTAAGCTCTATCCTCTCTCCAAAGCCCAAAAGATAGAGGGTGTGTTCTCCCACCACATCTCCACCCCTCAAAGACATAACGCCTATCTCCTCGCCCTTTGGGTCTATGCCCTCCCTTCCAAACTTTCCCACCTGAGAGGGTTCCTTACCCAAGGCGTTAGCAACCACCTCCAAGAGCTTTAGGGCAGTTCCGCTTGGTGCGTCCTTTTTAAACCGGTGGTGAATTTCTAAAATTTCCACGTCAAAACCCTTGTCCTTTAGGGCTTTAACCGCTATCTCTGCCAACCTAAAGAGAAGATTGACTCCCAAGCTCATGTTGGGAGAGAGAAGAATGGGGGCATATGTTGAAAGCCCTTTTAGCTCCTCCACCTGCTCTGGGCTAAAGCCCGTAGTGCCTATGACCACTCCTTTACCCGCATAGGCAGACAGCTTGGCATGGGCTAAAGCGGACAGGGTGTTTCCCGTAAAATCCACCACCACATCTCCAAGGGGTAAAACGTCCTCCAAGTTGGAGGTGAGCGGTGCAGACTTAAACTCTTCCATACCCACCGCTTCTCCTAAGCTTTGCCCTCTGACGCAGTCGGGGTGCTCCACGCCCGCAACTACCTGCAGGTCTGGATAATCAAGGGAGACCTTGAGGATAGCCCTGCCCATTCTTCCGAGGGCTCCGCACAGGATCAGCTTGGTCATTCTTCCTCTCCAAAGATCATGTCTTCAAGCTCATCTACCGCCTCTTCCGCCTGATCTGGTGGAACCACCGATGGATATAGGGCAACCTGGACACCCTCCGTAAAGAGTAGCTTGCTTATGATCTCCTGAAGCTTTTCCAACTCCTCAGGGGCTACATCGTTTCTGATGCTCTCCTCAATGGGCTTGGAAGTTAGGAAAAAGCCCACCAATGCAAAAGGGACTGCGTAGGTTTGTTCTTCCATGACACTCTCCTTTTCAAGTTTTGCTAAAGATATTAACACACTTTCTTTCGGACAAGTTCTGTGAAAAATTCTACCAGCCCTTCCCAAGTTTTACTTCCTAAATCTCCTTCCTTTTTGGACCTGACGGAGACGGTTTTGCTTTCCATCTCCCTGTCTCCCACCACAAGGATGTAAGGGACCTTTTGCAACTCCGCAGTCCTTATTTTGGCGGAGAGTCGTTCCTTTCTGTCATCCACTTCCACTCTAAAGTGCCTTTCGGCTAAGAAGTTCTTAAGCTCGGTCGCATAAGGTATATGTTTTTCAGAAACTGGGATCACCTTTGCCTGGACGGGTGCGAGCCAGAAGGGCAAAAGCCCCGCATAGTGTTCCAAAAGAACACCAGTGAACCTTTCTATTGAACCAAAGATCGCCCGGTGGATCATGTAGGGTCTGTGTCTTTTGTTGTCTGGACCCACGTACTCCATGTCAAAGCGCTCTGGCAGGTTAAAGTCAAACTGAATGGTAGAACACTGCCAGAACCTACCTATGGCATCCTTGATCTTTACGTCTATCTTGGGACCGTAAAAGGCACCACCGCCTTCGTCTATTTCGTAGCTTAAGTTTAGAGTTTCTACCGCCCTTTTGAGGGCATTCTCTGCCTTTTCCCACTGCCCTTCGGAGCCGATGTAAAGGGGTGGTCTTGTGGATATATAAACCTTAAAGTCCTCAAAGCCGAAGGTTTTTAACATCTGCACCGCAAAGTCCAAGTTTTCAAGGATAACATCCTCCACCTGCTCGGGTGTGCATACTATGTGGGCGTCATCTTGGGTGAAGCCCCTTACCCTCATGAGCCCGTGCAAAACTCCAGAGAGCTCGTATCTGTAAACCGTGCCAAGCTCTGCCAACTTCAGAGGCAGTTCCTTATAACTCCTTACCTTGCTCCTGTAGATGGACACATGGAAAGGACAGTTCATAGGTTTGACAAAGTATTCCTCCTGCTCCATCTCCATGGGTGGATAAATGTTCTGACGGTAATACTCCAAGTGCCCGCTGGTTTGCCATAGGTTTGCCTTTCCCACATGGGGTGTATAAACCAGTTGATAGCCCCTCTTTAAGTGTTCTTCCTTCCAAAAGTCCTCCAAAACTTTTCTATATATCCCACCCTTTGGAAGCCAAAGCACCAAACCTCCCCCTATGTCTTCGTCTATGAGGAACATCTCCAACTCTGCGCCCAGTTTTCTGTGGTCCCTTCTCTTTACCTCTTCGTAAAACCTCAGCCTCTCTTCAAGCTCCCTTGTATCCCAGTAGGCTATGCCGTAAATTCTTTGGAGCATGGGCTTGGAAGGGTCTCCTTGCCAGTAGGCACCCGCTATGTGAGTTAGCTTAAAGGCACCCACCATAACAGTGGAGGGCACATGGGGACCCCTGCAAAGGTCTATAAAGTCCCCCTGCTCATAGACGGATATAACATCCTGAGGGTCTATGCGTCTGATTATGTCAAGCTTGTAATGCTCTTTTATCTTCTCAAAGAGCCTCAGGGCGGAATCCCTGTCCAGTTCTCTCCTCAGAATGGGATAATTTCTCTCTATGATCTCCTTCATCTTCTGTTCTATCTTGGGCAGGTCTTCCTCTCTGATCCTTGTTCCTTCCACCTCCACATCGTAATAAAAACCCTCCTCCGTGGTGGGACCAACTCCAAGATGGACCACCTCCTTACCGTATATCTCCTTTAGGGCTTGGGCCATTATGTGAGAAAGGGAGTGGCGCATGATCTCCAAGCTCTCTGGGTCCTGCCTGTATATAGGGATGAGCTCTCCAGACTCCCTTATGGGTGTCTGAAGGTCAATTATTTTCCCGCCCAGCTTGGCACCAAGGGCGCCCTCTATTCCCACCTCTTTAAAGAAATCTCCGAGCTTTTCGCCTTCTTGCACTTCGTACTCTTTACCGTTTAGAACTACCCTCAGCATGGTTCAAAAATTATAAGCCCTGTATAAAACCTCTATGGGGTGCAATACCTTTATGCCCGTAGCCATCTCTATTTGGTTGCTGGAAAGGGGACAATCGGAGACCACAAGGTCCGCCTTTGCGCTGTTTATGTCCTCAAAGAGCTTGGAGCCTACCTTGTATGCCATGTCAAAGGTTTGCTTTTTTACACCAAAGGTGCCATCGTGTCCGGAGCATCTTTCAATGAGCCTAACCTTGGTGTTGGGTATTAGCCTCATAAGTGCCACCGCCCTGTAGCCCACGTTCAAGGATTTGAGGTGACAGGGGATGTGGTAAGCTACGTTGCCCATGGAAACCCTGAAGTCTTGGTTTAGTCTTCCCTTTTCCTTTAGCTTCCAAAGATACTCATGCACATCAAAAACCTTCTCGGAAACCAACTTGGCGTCGGGGTCATCGGGCAAGAGCAATGGATACTCGTACTTTATCTGCAGGGCACAGGTGGGCACGGGCACTACTATGTCATAACCCGCAGATACATAGGACTTTAAAACCTTGACGTTGTGCTTTGCCTTTTCTATGGCCATGTCTATATCCCCCACATCAAAGAAGGGAATGCCACAGCACTGAACCTCCGGAATTTCCACCCAAAGGTCGCTCTTTTCTAAAACTCGGAGCAGTGCTATGCCCTTTTCCAAGTAGTTATAGTTAAAAAGACAGGTGCTAAAGAGGGCAACCTTTCCGTTTTCGCCTTTTACGGGCTTTCTGTTCTCCTTATACCAATCCACCAAAGTTTGAGAGTTCATGGGTGGTAGTTTTGCCCTCCTGTCTATGCCCATAAAGTTCTCCAAGACCACCCTTACAGGCTTTGTGTTGTTTAGCTTGTTTACTATGCCGGCGAAGGGTACCGAAAGCTTGCCCACCAAGTCTGTATTTACCATAAGTCTGTCTGTTAGCTTGGCTCCTTTGTTTTTGAACTTCCACACCTTATACCTCAGGGAAAGGTGAGGGAAGTCTATGCGCCACTCGTGGGGCGGAGTGTAAGGGCACTTAAAATAGCACTGCTTACAGTGAAAGCACAGCTCCAAAGGAAGGGCTAACTCCTCTTTGCTCAGCTTTTGGACATCATCATCGTGCCGGTCTACCGCATCAAACAGGGCTGGAAAAGAAGGGCAGTAGGTAACGCACATCCTACAATCCTTACACTTTGAATATACCCTCTTTGCCTCCTCCCAGAGGGCTTGCTCGTCCAAAAACTTCGGGTCCCTGATGTTGAAATCAAAGTCCTTTGTGCCACCAATGTCCATCTTTTTACCTCCTTTTTATAAGAAGTATTATATGCAAATGATTTGCAATTGTCAAGCTGTGGAGGAGGTGATAGAAGGGGCGTGGGACAGGGTGAAGAAGCGGTTAGTTCCCTTATACGCTGGAGGGTCGTCCTGATGAGGGGCTTTTTAGAACAGCCTCTTTACACCATTTCTCAGTGGGTAAAATATAAAAAGCCCTTATAATCTAATCTATGCGAGACTACTTCAAGAACGCAAAGGAGAGAGATTGGCTTTTGATAAACACCATAAGATTTTTGAGCGTGGATCAGGTGGAGAGGGCAAAGTCCGGGCATCCGGGTATGCCCCTTGGGGCAAGCCACATTCCTTACATAATCTACGATAGGTTCCTAAGGTTTAACCCAAAGAACCCTAAATGGTTCAACAGGGACCGCTTTGTGCTCTCCGCAGGGCATGCCAGCGCCATGCTCTACTCTTTGCTCTTTGTAATGGGCTATGACCTGAACCTTGATGACCTAAAGGGCTTTAGACAGCTCGGTAGCAGAACGCCGGGGCATCCTGAGAGCTTTCTTACACCGGGGGTGGAAGCAACCACTGGACCCCTCGGACAGGGCATTGGCAACACGGTCGGTATGGCTTTGGCAGAAAAATTCCTTGCGGACAAGTTCAACAGGGAAGGTTTTCCCATAATAGACCACTATACCTTTGCCCTTGTGAGCGATGGTGACCTTATGGAGGGTGTTTCCTGTGAAGTTTCCCAGCTGGCGGGACATTGGAAGTTAAACAGGCTTATAGTTATATGGGACAACAACAAAGTTTCCATAGACGGACCCACATCCTTAGCCTGGTCGGAGGATGTCCTAAGGAGGTTTGATGCCTTTGGTTGGTTTGTGCAGGAGGTGGAGGACGGCTACGATCTGGCTCAGCTTGAAGAAGCTATAAAGAGGGCGATGGAGCAAGGAGAAAAACCATCTTTTATATCTGTCCGAACTCACTTGGCTTATGGCTCTCCAAAGCAGGATGATGCCAGCGCCCACGGCGCACCCCTTGGAAAGGAGTTAGCCCTGCAAACCAAGAAAAACTTTGAATGGTCTGAGGAGGAGTTCTTTGTCCCCGAGGAGGTGTGGAGCTACAGGGAAGAGAAAATAAAAAAGGGCGAGCTTTTGGAAAGGGAGTGGAACGCCCTGTTTGAGAGGTATAGAGAAAGACATCCAGAATTGGCAAGGCTTTTGGAAAAGTCCTTGAGCAAGGATTGGGAAGAGGATTACAGGGAGCTGTTGCCCGAGTTCAAGGATGCCATGGCAACCCGTCAGGCGGGCGGTAAGGTCTTGGCGTCCATATCAAAGGCAATTCCCACCCTCTTTGGAGGTTCTGCAGACCTTTCGGAATCCAACAACACCTACCTTCACGGAGAGGGGGATTTCCCACAGGGTAGGAACCTCCACTTTGGAGTTAGGGAACACGCCATGGGGACCATTCTCAACGGCATGGCATACCATGGTGGTATTATCCCCTACGGTGGCACCTTTTTGGTGTTCTCCGATTACATGAGACCTTCCATAAGGATAGCTTCCCTTTCCAGCCTGCAGGTCGTTTATGTTTTCACCCACGACTCCATCGGGCTTGGAGAGGACGGACCCACCCACCAACCGGTGGAACAGCTTTCATCCTTAAGGCTCATTCCAAACCTTTGGGTTCTCAGACCCGCAGACCCCAACGAGGTTAGCGTAGCCTGGCACATAGCACTAAAAAGAAAGGATGGACCCACCGCAATAATCCTTACAAGACAAAAGCTCCCTCTTATAGACCGTCAAAAATATCCTTCCCACTGGTCTGCACTGAAGGGAGCCTATGTGATAGCGGACACAGAGGGAACACCCGATGTAATAGTCTTTGCCTCCGGCTCGGAGGTTTATCCATCCTTGATGGCAAGGGAGATTTTAGAAAAGGAGGGCATAAAGGTAAGGGTGGTAAATGTCTTTTCCTTTGAAGTCTTTGAACACCAGCCAAAGGAGTATAAAGAACATATTCTTACACCAGAGGTCAAAAAACGGGTAGCGGTGGAAGCGGGAAGAGGACTGCTCTGGCATAGATTTGTGGGAATGGATGGGCTTTTGATCACCCTTGAGGAGTTTGGAAGGTCTGCCCCGGGTGATGTGCTGATGGATTACTTTGGCTTTAGCCCTGAAAAGATCGCAAGGAGGATCAAGGAATGGCTGTAGATAAGGAAAAGCTAAAGCAAGCCATAAGGCTCTTTTTGGAGGCAATAGGGGAGGACCCGGATAGGGAGGGACTAAAGGAGACGCCCGAGCGGGTAGCCCGCATGTGGGAGGAGTTTGACCGCCAAAGGTCCTTTGACTTCAAGCTGTTTGAGGAGTTTGTGGATTACAATGAAATGGTTTTGGTTAAGGACATAAATATATACAGCCTGTGCGAGCATCACCTCTTGCCCTTCTTTGGAAAGGCACACATAGCATACATACCCAACGGTATAGTCTGCGGTCTCTCAAAGCTTGTCCGGACGGTCCGAGCCTTTGCCCTCAGACCTCAAGTCCAAGAGAGGCTCACCAATCAAATCGCAGACTTTTTGATGGAGCAGTTAAAGCCAAAGGGTATGGCTGTGGTCTTGGAAATGGAACATTTATGCATGTCCATGAGGGGGGTGATGTCCCCGGGGCATCTTACAACTACTTCAGCCCTTAGGGGTGTATTCCTGTCTGACCTACGCACACGGGAGGAGTTCCTCAAGCTAATAGGGAAGTCTAAGCAATGAAACTGCAGATCTTTTTGGAAAGAATGTTCAAGCAGAACCGGGTACCTCAAGCCTTACTTTTTTATGGAAAGGAGGGAGTAGGAAAGCGGGAAATTGCCTTTGAGCTCTCCAAGGCTCTGCTGTGCTTAAAGTCCCAGTATCCTGCCTGCGGGGTCTGTGAATCATGCCGTCTTTTAAAAGACTTTTTCTCCCAGCCTGAAGAAAAGCTAAAGGTATATGAGGACGGTGCCTTTGTTTATCTTCAGGGGGATCACCCAGATTTTATCTATCTCAAGCCCGAAAAGACGGAGATCAAAGTAGATCAAGTTAGGGCTGTTAGAGGGTTTGTTTATATAAAGCCTGCCCTATCCCACAAAAAGGTGGTTGTTATATATAACGCAGACGCCATGAACCCCTACGCCCAAAATGCCCTGCTAAAAGTATTAGAAGAACCTCCCTTAGACACCCACTTTATCCTTGTTTCCCATAACCTAAACAGCATATTGCCTACCATAAAGTCAAGATGCTTTATGTTAGAGGTCCCACCCCTTACCAAGGAGGAGCTTGCCCAAAGGACGGGTGTAAAGGATGAGCTTCTTTTGGAGCTTTCGGAGGGTAGTCTTATCTTACTTGAAAGCTTAAAAGAAAAGAAAGATATAGTAGAAACCGCGCTGAAGTTTTGGCAGTTAGATTGGGTCAACCTCTTTAAATTAGCTAACAGATTGGAAGACTGGAGCACGGAGGATAAGCTCTTATTCCTTAAGATCCTCTCGGGTTTGATCCACAAAAAATACCTACAAGAGCGGGAAGAAAGGTATAAACTCATGCTTGATAGGGTATATTTTGCCATGGAGTATTTGGGCAAAGGTATCAACTTAAAGCTCACATTGTTTTATCTTTATTTAAAGGGAGGTAATAAAAATGCTTCATATAAAGGCGCGCTGTCAGGACACTAAGAAGGTCATAGAAGTGGATGGGTTGAAGGAGGATGTTCAAAGGGGGGAGTTATTGGTTGTCAGCTCTGAAAAGGGAGAAGAGTTGGTGGAGGTGCTTGGCTACTCAAAGGAGGGGCTGTCTTCAAAGGCAACCTTTTTAAGAAGGGTAATGGAGGAGGACAAAAGAAAAGCTCAAGAAAACGAAGAGCGTGCAAAAGAATTTCACCAACTCTGCAAAAGAAAGATCAGAGGGTATAACTTGGAGATGAAGCTTTTGAAAACCTACATTCCCTTGGATGGGTCCAAGGTGTTCTTTTACTATACCGCAGAGCAGAGGGTGGATTTTAGGGCTTTGGTAAGAGATCTGGCAAAATCCCTAAAAAGGCGCATAGAGATGAGGCAGATAGGGGTCAGAGATGCAGTTCAGATGATGGGTTGGCTTGGGAATTGTGGTAATGATGCCTGCTGTGCAAAGTTTGCGGAGAAAATGGAATCCGTTTATGTGCACGATATACACCTCCAGAACCTTCCCCTGTCTCCCTCCAAATTTACCGGACCATGCGGAAGGCTCTTGTGCTGTTTAGCCTACGAGCGGGGAAACTATTTGATAAAGGAAATCCTACCTGATGTAGGGACTTCTCTATGCTACGACGGAAGAGAATACAACCTAATTTTTGTGGAGCCACTGCGGGGTTATGCCCTGTTGGAGAGAGAAGGAAAAAAAATTGAAGTGCCTTTGAAGGAGCTTTTGCCCAACCATTACGAAAGGGCTTTGGAGCACTGCAGGGCGTGTCCCACATGCTGTAAAAGGGTTGGTATAGACAATGAAGCTACTGTGGGAGCTACAGAGTGAGCTAAACCAATTGTTTTTGTTTGAGTTGGAGGATGGCTCAAGGGTTGAATCGGTCTTTTACAGGGGAGACACCCTTTGCCTTTCCACGCAAGTGGGCTGTGCTTTGGGATGTCCCTTCTGCCTTTCAGGCTCAAAGGGACTACTGAGAAACCTTTCCACAGAAGAAATATACTTTCAATACAAGCTTTTAAAGGACAAACTTCCAATAAAGAGGATCGCCATGGCGGGCATTGGGGAGCCATTGATGAACTACACGAACGTCCAAGAAGCCTTTTGGATGCTAAAAGAGGAGGGACTGAAGGTTTCCTTCTACACCACCGGCTTCCCTACGGAAAAACTGCCCATGCTACTTAGTCTTCCCCACAACGGCGTAACCATATCTGTGCATACAGTAAGGGAGGAAAAAAGAAAACTTTTGATTCCTCATGGAGGGAGCCTTGAGAAGTTGAGCCGCACATTGAAATATTCCCTCAAAGGGCTCAGTTCAAGCAAGAGGAAAAAGGTTGCCTTGGCGTATTTGCTTATAAAGGGCATAAACGACACACAGGAGGAACTTTTGGAGTTTTCAAGGCTTGTTAAGGAGCTGGGCTTGAGGGCAGTGCTTCTTTATTATAACTCCACAAAGCCTGACTTTGAAGCGCCATCTTTGGAGGAATACGAGAGGGCTTTTTTGACCTTAAAGGCTCAGGGCATAAAGGTTTCCCTTTCCACAAGATACAGAAAGGACAAACTTGGTGGCTGTGGAACCCTCTTGGTCAATCGGTCTTTATAAGGTCCGCTATTATTTCCTCTTGGTCATCCTTTGCCACGCAGTGCAAGGGCATCACCTGAACCTTAGCCACTCCCTTTTTGAGCATTCCGAGCTTTTCCGCCGCAGACCTTGAAAGGTCTATGATCCTGCCTTTTTTGTATGGTCCCCTATCATTAACCCTAACCACTACCTCCTCTCCGTTTTCTAAGTTCCTCACCAAAAGGTATGTATGCATGTCAAAGTGCTTTGACGCGGCGGTGTATTTGAATTTATCAAAGTTTTCTCCGCTAAATGCCTTTCTTCCGTGGAACTTTCCACCATACCAAGAGGCATAGCCCTCTAACACCTTGCACTCTTGGGCGTAAGAAAAGCCAAGGGCAAGGCAGAGGACCAAAAACCACCTCCACATAGCAAAAAGGATACCATAGATTGAATTGTTGGTCAAGGGGGCAAAGCCCCCGGGATTTTAGTCCTCCAAGGTAGAAACATCTCCCACCGGCAGTCCAAGCTCCTGAGCCTTCAGAACCCTCCTCATGATCTTACCGCTTCTGGTCTTTGGTAGCTTTTCCACAAATTCTATCTCATCTGGCACCGCAATGGCACCAAGCACCTGTCTGACATGCTGTTTTATATCCTCCTTTAGCCTGTCGGAGGGCTCCAAGCCCTTCTTTAGGATCACAAAAGCCTTTATGGATTCTCCCTTTATCTCGTGGGGCTTTCCTATGACTGCCGCTTCAGCCACCGCTGGATGATCCACCAAAGCAGATTCCACCTCCATGGTTCCTATCCTATGCCCTGCCACATTAAGCACATCGTCAGCCCTTCCGAGGATCATTATGTAGCCCTCTTCATCGTAGGTAGCCAAGTCTCCGGTGAAATAGACCTGACTGGGTATGGTGGTCCAATACTTTTCATACCTTTCGGGCTCTCCCCAGCATGTTCTTAGCATGGAGGGCCAAGGGGACTTTATAACCAAGTTTCCAACGGTGTTAGGAGGAAGGGGATTACCTTGGCTATCCACCACTGCGGGCTCTATGGTAAAGAAGGGCTTTCCTGCCTTACCGGGTTTGGCTGGATAGGAGGGCACGGTGGTGATCATGTGGGCTCCCGTTTCTGTTTGCCACCAAGTATCCACTATCACACACCTTTCCCTTCCTATGTGTTTGTAATACCACTCCCAAGCCTCTGGGTTTATAGGCTCACCCACAGAACCAAGCACCCTTAAGGAAGACAGGTCATACTTGGCAGGCCATTCCTCTCCAAACCTCATGAACATCCTTATGGCGGTGGGTGCGGTGTAAAAGATGTTTACCCTGTACCTTTCCACATAGCTCCACCACCTACCGGGGTTTGGATAGTCTGGGGCACCCTCCACCGTCAGAGAGGTCAGCCCGTTTGCCAAAGGTCCATAAACTATGTACGAATGCCCCGTGATCCAGCCTATGTCTGCGGTGCACCAGTAAATGTCATCCTCATGGGCATCAAAGACTACCTTGGTGGTGTAGTAAGTTCCCACCATATAACCGCCGGTGGTATGGAGAACTCCCTTCGGCTTTCCTGTTGTGCCGGAGGTGTAGAGGATAAACAGCGGGTCCTCTGCGTCCATAACTTCCGGCTCGCAAACAGGAGAAGACTCTTTTATCAGCTTGTCTAAGCTAACCAAGAGTGGGTTTTCTCCGTTGAGCACATCTCCATCCCTGTCCCAAACCACCACTTTTTCCACAAAGGATAGCCCGTCTATAGCCCTCTGGGCGGTTGCCAAAAGGTCTATCTTTTTGCCCCTTCTCTTGGTGTAGGTTGCGGTAATGAGCACCTTAGCCTTGGCGTCTTCTATCCTAGTTCTGAGGGCACCCTCGCTAAAGCCTGCAAAAACCACGCTATGTATGGCACCAATTCTGGCACAGGCTAACATGCAAGCTATGGCGGGTATGGTGTTTGGCATGTATATAGATACCCTGTCTCCCTTTTTAACACCTAAGGACTTTAGACCGTTGGCGATGCGATTGACAAGTTCCAAAAGTTCTCCGTAAGTGATCTTCTGCTCGTTGTTGTCCTCATCCAACCATATGTATGCAACCTTGTTTCTCCTACCGTTTAAAACATGCCTATCTAAGCAGTTGTAGGTAATGTTGGTTTGGGCACCTACAAACCACTGGGCGTAAGGAAACTGCCAATCTAAAACCTTGTCCCACTTTTTGAACCAGTGAAGCTCCTCCGCCACCTTAGCCCAAAAACCCTCTCTGTCTTTGATGGACTCCTGATACAGGCTCTCGTAGTCCTTTACCCACGCCCTTTCTACAATGTGCTTGGGTGGGTAATACTTGCCCTCCACCTTCAAAAGAACTTCACTCCTTCCTTCCATGTTTTACCTCCTTGGGAGTTTTTAAAAAGTATAAACCGTTGTCTATTTAATTGGCAAGAGAAGATTTAAAACTCAAAAACATATGATCAAAACGTATATTTTTGAAATTAAGAGGGGGCTTTTAGCTTATTAGAATAGTTTTATATGCTTGACTTGAAGCAAAAAAATAGCTAAAATAAATCATAAACTTTTAAGAGGAGGTAGCAGGATGCTGTCAAAGGAGCAGTTAGAGAGCTATTGGCGAGAGAACCGCAACCTTATGGTTGTGGTGCTAATAATATGGGCGCTGGTTTCCTACGGCGCAGCCCTTATATCTGGCTGGTTAAACAAGGTTGTAATCTTTGGCTTTCCTTTGGGATACTATATGGGTGCGCAGGGATCTTTGATAGTATTCCTACTGCTTATCATCTTTTACTCTAAGAAGATGGACGAAATAGACAAAAAATACGGTGTAGAGGAGGAGTAAGATGGTGCAGGATAGCTTTGTTAGCAGGCTAAAGAAGGTCTATTCTATTTACACTGGCGGTCTGATTTTGCTTTTGATCCTTTTGGGCATAGGTGAAAAGCTCTTTGGGCTCTCTCCCACCTTTATAGGTTATGTATTCCTGTTTGGCACCATTGCAGTTTATGCTGCCATAGGTATTCTTTCAAGGACGGGCAGAGTGGCGGAGTATTATGTGGCGGGGAGAAGGGTGCCCGCGGTTTTCAACGGCATGGCTACCGCCGCCGACTGGATGTCTGCCGCCTCTTTCATAGGTATGGCTGGTGCTTTGGCACTGCAAGGCTACAACGGACTTGCCTTCATAATGGGATGGACTGGTGGTTATGTGCTTCTTGGTGTTCTGATCGCACCATACCTCAGAAAGTTTGGTGCATACACGGTGCCCGACTTTTTGGACGCAAGATATGGTGGAAAGATCCCCCGTCTTGTAGGAATAATAGCAACGCTCATAACTTCCTTTACATACTTAATCGCTCAGATCACCGGTGTGGGCATCATAGCAAGTAGGCTTTTGGGTCTGCCCTTTGAGGTGGGTGTTTTCTTGGGTCTGGCGGGAATATTGGTCTGCTCCTTCCTGGGTGGAATGAAAGCAGTTACATGGACGCAGGTTGCCCAGTATATAGTGCTGATAATTGCCTACCTTATACCCGTTACCGTTCTATCTTTTAAATACACAGGAAATCCCATATCCCAAATATCCTATGGCTTTGCCCTGCAAGGAATAGAACAAAAGTTCGCCCAGCTGAAGGATGACCCCAAAGAGAAGGAGGTTAGGGAAATTCACAAGAAAAGGGCAGAGGAGCTAAAAGCCAAGATCGCCGCACTGCCTCAAAGCTGGGAAGAAGGGAAGAAACAGCTACAGGAAAAGCTCGCCTCTTTGGCGCCCGACGACCCCAAGAGGGCTGAGCTTGAAAAGCAGTTAAAAGACTATCCAAAGTCTCCCGAAGAGGCTAAGGAAAAATGGACACAGGCTATGAAGGATGCAGAGGCTGCATCAAAGCCTCCAAAATCTTACGTAGCACCTCCCACAGATGCAAAGGGTATGGCTAACTTCTTAGCATTAACCCTAATGCTCATGCTTGGAACTGCAGGATTACCCCACGTCATAATGAGGTTCTACACCACACCCACCGTTAGGGAGGCAAGGACCTCCGCAGGATGGGCGCTGTTTTTCATACTTCTCCTTTACATAACCGCACCCGCTTACGCTGCCTTTGGCAGGTATGAGATGCTAAACCTGGTGGGCAAAGCCTTCTCCGAAATGCCCTCTTGGGTTGAAAAGTGGGCAAAGGTTGGACTTATTACCATAAAGGACCTCAACGGCGACGGAATAATACAGTTTGCGGAGATAAAGATCCACCCAGACATGGTAGTGTTGGCAACCCCCGAGATAGCCGGCCTTCCCTATGTTATAGCGGGCTTTGTGGCGGCGGGTGGTCTTGCAGCGGCGCTATCCACCGCAGACGGTCTTTTGATCACCATATCTAACGCCATATCCCACGACCTTTATTACAAGATCATCAACCCAAACCTCGCCCCATCCACAAGGGTTAAGATCGGAAAGGCTCTGCTCTTAGTGGTTGCCTTGATCGGTGCCTATGTGGCATCCTTTAGGCTCGCTATAATCGTTGAGCTGGTGGCTTGGGCATTCTCCTTAGCTGGTGCCTCTCTCTTTCCTGCCTTGGTGCTGGGTATATGGGATAAAAGGACCAATAAATACGGTGCTGTGGCTGGCATTCTGGTAGGTCTTGGTGTAACCCTTGCTTACCTAATAGCCAGCAGGTTCTACGGCTTTGAGTTATTTGGAATAAAGACAATCGCCGCGGGAATCTTTGGCATGCCCCTTAACTTCATAGTTGCCTTTGTGGTCTCTCGTCTTACTCCTCCGCCGCCTAAGGAAATTCAAGAGTTTGTGGACCAAATTAGGTATCCCAAGGGTGCGGTCAAAGCCGGTGCGGAGGAATGATCTTACAGTGAGGCTATTCTAAAAATCTACCACAGCCCTTAGCGTAGCTATATTGCAAGATACCAGACAGAAATAACAAAAATAAGTAAGTTGCAAGCACCCAGAAGTTCCAAAGAATAGCATAAGCAATGGATGCTTTTCTTGATAAGTCCTCCCTCAGCAATTTAAAGCTTGAACCAATCTTCTGCTTTATGCTACCAAACAATTGTTCTACCCTATACCTCATCTTCCCGTATCTCTTCCAATTCTC
>Ga0308405_1000087_pt1 | contig 69043 bp, 74 predicted proteins | sample HotsprSampleMS13_FD_203473 | JGI IMG/M metagenome (GOLD analysis project Ga0308405, IMG submission 203473) | Hot spring phototrophic mat microbial communities from Mushroom Spring, Yellowstone National Park, Wyoming, United States - 20060912_MS13 ...
ACCAAAAGCTTAGGGTTTATTATTTCTATCTCCTTTCTAAGATAGGGAAGGCAAGAGGACATCTCCTCCTTTGTAGGTGCCCTGTTTCCGGGCGGTCTTGACTTGACCACGTTGGTAATATAAACCTTTTCCCTTTTTAGCCCTACCTGTTCTAATTTACTGTTTAAGTACTGCCCTGCCCTTCCTACAAAGGGTCTTTTAAGCTTGTCTTCTTCTTCTCCGGGTGCCTCACCCACAAAGACCACCGGAGAGTTTGGGTCTCCTTCCCCAAAAACATAATCACTGGCACCTTCGTAGAGAATGCATTTTCTTTCCTCTTCCATCTGTTGGTAAAGTTTCCTCAAAAGCTCAGCCTTGTCTTCCTTGACGGGTTCTTTATGCTTTTCTTCCGTTATATAAACCTCATCAAAGCCAAGCTCCCTTAATGCCCTTGCGGTGGCAATTAGCTTTCTTAGGCTCATTTTTCTTTGATTATGCTGAGTATGTATTCAAGAACTTCTTCCACCGTTCTGTTGGTGGTATCTATGATATGGGCATCCTCTGCGGGTTTGAAGGGATATAGCGGGCGGTTGGCATCCCTGTAGTCCCTCTCTTGGATGGCTTTAAGAATATCCTCATAAGAAACATCCATGCCCTTCCCTTTTAGCTCCAAATATCTCCTCCTTGCCCTCTCCTCGGGTGATGCGATTATGAAGAATTTGTAATCCGCATGTGGGAATATGTGGGTGCCCACGTCCCTGCCTTCACCTACCACTTGAGAGGACCCTACCAACTCTCTAAAAAACTTTATCATCCTTTCCCTAAAGGCGGGCACTTCTCCCAAAAGGGACGCATACCTTCCCACCTCCTCTCCTCTTAATTCCTCAGAGAGCCTTTTTCCCTTCCAATACACTTCAGTTTTCCCCACATCAAAAACAACCTTGAAATCCTCCTTAAAGAGCTCATCCAGTGGCAGTTCTGTGGTTCCCCTTTTATAGGCTATATAGCCAAAGAGCCTATAAAGAAGCCCCGTTTCTAAGTATGGAATTCCAAGCCTTTGGGATAAGAGTTTTGCAATGGTGCTTTTGCCACTGGCGGAGGGTCCATCTATGGCGACCTTCATCAGAAGTAGCCCCTTCCACCGGAGGAAACACCTTTTAGCTTGATCTCCATATCTGCGGGCTTGCTGGCGTAAGCAAGGGCGGTGTTGTAATCTATAACGCCCTTCCTGTATAGCTCTTCCAAGTGCTGATCAAAGGTCTGTGTGCCATAAACAGTTCTTCCTTTCTCTAATAGCATCGGGATTTCATCAATCCTCGTGGGATCTACTATACACTCTTTAATTGATGCGGTATTCACCAAAACCTCCACAGCAGGAACGACACCCGTTCTATCTGCCTTTGGCACCAACCTTTGGGAAAAGACCGCCACCAAAGTCTCCGCCAATTGAACCCTTATTTGTTCCCTAACTTCTAAGTTGAACATACCAATGAGCCTGTTTATTGTCTCCTTTGCGTCCAGAGTGTGCAATGTGGAAAGAACCAAGTGTCCCGTCTCTGCAGCCTGAAGGGCTATCATAGCGGTCTCTGGGTCCCTTATTTCACCTACAAATATGATATCCGGGTCTTCCCTGAGGGCAGCCCTCAGCCCCCTTGCAAAGGAAGAGGTATCTATGCCCACCTCCCTTTGGGCTATAAAGCACTTTTCGTCTTTGAAAAGATACTCAATTGGATCCTCTATGGTAATTATGGTGTTTTCCTTTCTGAAGTTTATCTCATTGATCAAAGAAGCTATGCTTGTAGATTTCCCTGAACCAGTGGGACCGGTAACCAACACTAAGCCCCTCGCGTTTTCCAAAACTATCTTTCTCGTAACCTCTGGCAGGTTCAAAGATTCAAAGGAAGGCACTGTGTAAGGTATGGTCCTAAGTGCCATACCTATGGAGCCCCTCTGTTTATATATATTCACACGAAACCTTGCGGTGTCCTTTAGGGAGTAAGAAGTGTCCGTTTCGCCCAGCTCTTCAAACTCAGCCATTTTCTTCCTGTTTTTTCCTATGACCTCCTCCACAAAGCTTGCCATCATCCTTTCATCTATAGGATAAACATCCTCCATACGAACTAATCCCTTTTTCTTGATCCTCAATACGGGTAAAGAGCCAACCTTTAGATGTACGTCTGATGCGCCAAGCTCAACCGCCCTCTTGAGTATCAGTGCAAGCAATTTTTGCTACCTCCCTTACCTTTTTTTCTATCTCTTGGGCAAGTTCTGGGTTTTCTTGCAAAAATTTCTTTGCCTGGTCTCTACCCTGTCCAAGCCTTGTTTCTCCGTAGCTATACCACGCTCCGCTTTTCTTGATAACACCCAACTCTGAGGCGGTATCAATGAGGTCGCACAGCTTGCATATGCCCTCTCCGTATATCATGTCAAACTCCGCCTCTTTGAAAGGGGGTGCCAGTTTGTTCTTTACCACCTTTACCCTTACCCTGCTACCTACCTTGTTGTCTCCTTCCTTTGCGTCTCCGACCCTTCTAACATCCAACCTCATGTCCGCAAAGAACTTTAGAGCCCTTCCACCGGGCGTGGTCTCTGGGTTTCCAAACATAACACCGATCTTTTCCCTCAACTGGTTGATGAATATTACCGCAGCGTTTGCGTTGTGGGCTAAGCTCTTTAGCTTTCTAAGTGCCTGAGCCATCAGTCTTGCCTGCTTTCCCACATGGGCTTCTCCGATCTCTCCCTCTAACTCATCCTTTGGCACCAGTGCGGCAACGGAGTCTATCACGATCACATCCACCGCCCCGCTTCTGAGCAGGCTCTCTGCTATCTCCAAGGCTTGTTCTCCATAATCGGGCTGAGAAATGTAGAGGTTATCCACATCAACCCCAATTTTCTGGGCATACTTGGGATCAAGGGCGTGCTCTGCGTCTATGAAAACCGCAATGCCACCTCTCTTTTGAGCCTCCGCTATCACATGCAAGGCTAAAGTTGTTTTGCCCGAGGACTCTGGTCCAAAAATTTCTATTATCTTACCCCTCGGTATGCCACCCACACCAGTGGCTATATCCAAGGCAAGGGAACCAGTGGGAATAGCCTCTACCTTTACCCTTTCTGCACTTTTTAGTGGCATTATGCTACCTTTACCAAAGCGCCTCTCTATGGAGGCTAACGCACTCTCCAAAGCTTTTTTCTTTTCCAAAATTTCCTTTTGCTGTTCCTCTATCATAGTTTTAATCTTAACACTCTGGGATTAAAGTTCAAGTATTTTGGGCACCACAAAAAAGCCATCTTCCCTTTCGGGTGCGTTCGCCAAAGCTTTCTCCTGGGAAAACTCCCTTTTTGGTACATCCTCCCTCAGAGGTGTTCCCTCTTGTCCATCCCACACCGCATCCACCCCCTCCGTGCTAACTTCATTCAGCTGATTAACAAACTCCAATATACTCATCAGTTGTTTTCCTATGGTTTCCTTCTCTTCCTCTGTTAGCTTCAACCTTGCCAGCTGGGCAACCTTTTCTACCACATCTTCCTTCAGCATGGGATAACCTTTATTATAATCCTTCTTTCCCTTGGACCGTCAAATTCTGCCAAGAATATGGACTCCCAAGTGCCAAGGGTAAGCTCTCCATCCTCCACGGGCACCACCCTTGAGTTCCCTATTATACTGCCCCTTATGTGGGCTGCGGAGTTTCCCTCCGCGTGGGCGTAGTTTGGGTCGCTCCAAGGGATCAGCTTTTCCAAGGCATAGGAAATATCCCTTATCACATCCGGGTCCGCCCCTTCGTTTATAAAAACAGCACAGGTAGTATGGGGCACATATATCAAACAAAGACCGGATTTTACCCCTAATTTTTTTACCTCTTCCTTGACTAACTGAGTTATGTTTACAAAGCTGGTCCTTTTGGTAGTCCTAACCTTCAGCACGCTCATTCTTTGATAGATATTTTAAAAATACACTTTTCGTGCCCTTGGGCGGTGCATGCCGTCTCCTCCACCTCTACTTTTTTGCCTAAAAGCTCACCCAAAAAACCGGCAAAAAAGCCAGCCATTGGCTCACAGACAGGCTTTTTACTACTTCCCACCGCCTCCACTAAGATGGAACCCTCCACCCTTATTTCCATGGCATCTATGTCAAACTCAAAAACATCTATAAGCCTTGAGGATTCTGCGATCACCGTTAGAATTTCCAAAGCCTCGTCCAATCGGTCGGTTATCACCCCGTATCTTTCCTTTAGAATTTTGGCACCCTTCCTTCCACCGTATTCGGTGGCTTTTTTAATAAGCTTATCTACGCCCAAGTTTGAAAACTTGTGTATGTCTCTGTATCCATCAATGAGCGCAGCCCTATGCACCAAAACGGATTCCCTTTCTATAGCTTCCGCCAACGCCCTAAACTTATCTCCTAAAGGTTCCATCCCATACTCCTAAGCTTTTCTTTACCCTCATCACTTATCATACTACTATTCCAAGGTGGCTCAAAAACATAGTTTATCACAACCTTTTCCAACTCGGGAAATTTGTTAAGTATCAGTTCCCTTATATGCTCTGCAAAGTAATTCTTGGCGGGACAAGATGGAACAGTAAAGGTCATATCTATGTAGGCGGTTCTTCCTTTAACCTGCACGCCGTAGATGAGCCCAAGGTTTACTATATCCAAGGGAATCTCGGGATCTCTCACTTTCTTTAAAGCTTCCAATATCTCAAACTCTTTCACTCTTTATAAATATAGTTCTTCTCCCAATTCCATGCGGTTTTGATTATAAACTCCAGGTCGTCGTATTTGGGAGCCCATCCCACCAGAGTTTTTAGCTTTGTTGCATCAGCCACCAACTGAGGTGGGTCTCCTGGTCTTCTGTCCGCATGGACCACCTTAAAGTCTATGCCCGTTGCTTTTTTTACAGTTTCTATAACCTCTAACACCGAGTAGCCCCTTCCATAGCCCACATTGAACACATCGCTCTCTCCACCGTTCATAAGGTAATCCAGAACATCCAAGTGGGCTTGGCACAGGTCCATTACATGGATGTAGTCCCTTATTCCTGTCCCGTCGTGGGTTGGGTAATCTGTGCCATAAACCTCTATGTAAGGCAACTCTCCCTTTGCAGTTTTCAGCGCCCTTAAAATAAGATGTGTGGGATTTTTGCTTACCTGTCCTATTTTCCCATCTGGGTCTGCACCCGCTACGTTGAAATATCGGAGTATTCCATACTTTATACCTTCTGCCCTTCCAAAGTCCTTTATAGCTTGCTCCGAAAATAGCTTACTCCAGCCGTAGGGACTTATAGGGTTTGTAGGGTCTGTTTCTTTGACGGGAACGCTTTTCGGAATACCATAAACTGCCGCAGTGGAGGAAAAGATCAAATACTCCACCTCTGCCTTCTTCATAGCCTGCAATAGGTTCAAAGTGCCGTAAAAGTTGTTCTCGTAATAAAGCAAGGGCTTTTCCACGCTCTCGGGAACCACCACCTTTGCGGAAAAGTGCATAACAGCATCGGGTTTGAAGTCCAAAAGCACATCTTCTATCTGCTTGTAGTTCAAAAGGTCTCCCACCACTAACCTACGGTTTATGACTGCCCACTCGTGACCGTTGGAAAGGTTATCAAAGGTTAAAACCTCATGCCCCTTTTCCACCAAAAGCTTTACCATGTGGGAACCAATATAGCCCGCCCCTCCCGTTACTAAAACCTTCATAGCTTTATACCTCTAAGCCAATGCCAGTTTTCCTTAAACCAATCAACGGTTCGCCTGATGCCCTCCTCCAAAGAAACCTTTGGTTGCCAGCCCAAAAGCTCCTTTGCCTTTGTTATGTCTGCCCAGGTTGCCTTTAGGTCCGCCTTGTGAAACTCCTTGCTTTCCACCCTCGCGGTTTTGCCCGTGAACTCTTCTATAAGCCTTATCACCTCCGATAACTTGTGAGGTTGGTTGTTGCCGAGGTTTATTATTTCATAGCCCAAGGGCTTTAGGGCTAAGATGGTCCCCTCCGCAATGTCGTCTATGTAAGTAAAATCCCTGCTCTGAGAACCATCTCCGAAGACCTCCAAAGGTTTTTCTTCCATGATCCACTTTATGAACCTAAAGACGCTCATATCCGGTCTGCCCGCAGGACCGTAGACGGTAAAGTATCTAACCACAGAGACATCTATGCCATAGAGGTAGTGATAGGTGTAGGCAATTACTTCCGCAGATTTCTTTGAGGCGGCGTAAGGAGAAATGGGTGTATTCACCGGTAGGTCTTCTTTGAAAGGCATGGGCTGTCCTGCGTAAAGGGAAGAGGTGGACGCAAGCACAAACTTTGGCACACCGTAGTTCTTGCAAAGCTCCAGAAGGTTCAAAGTGCCCAAGGCGTTGGTAGTAAAGTAAACAAAGGGATTTTGCAGAGATGCCCTAACTCCCGCCCTTGCAGCCTCGTTTATTACTGCATCAAAGGAGGATTTCTTAAACACACCCTCCAAAAACTCAAGGTTTTCTATGTCTCCCTGATAAAAGGTGAAATTTTTGTGCGCCTTTAGGTCCTCAAGGCGGTATTCCTTCAGTCTAACATCGTAGTAATCGTTGAGGTTGTCTATGCCTACTACCTGATGTCCATCCTCCAAGAGTTTTTTTGACACACGCCAGCCTATAAAACCCGTACAGCCAGTTACTAAAAGATGCATATTAGGGAAGGTATTATAAACTCTATTCTTACTTTTTGGAATCATCAAGTGTTAAAAATGGCTCAGGGCTTTTATTTCCTCCATTATTTTGATGGCTACCTCCTTGTAGTTTTTCTCATGGGAATAATCTTTGGGCTTTCCTATGAACACCCTTATTTTAGCCCCCGGTTTTGGAAAGCTCTTGCCCTTTGGCATAACCTTATCGGTGCCATCTATATAGACGGGCAGGACTTTCTTTTTGCTCTTTATAGCCAAAAGTCCCACGCCCGGCTTGGGTCTGAGAAACTGCCCCGACTCTGCCCTTGAGCCTTCCGGAAAAATGCATACCTTACAGCCCCTCTCCAAAAGCTCAAGGACTGTGCTCAAAGCTTGCACATCTCCCGCACCTCTTTTTATTGGAATGGCTCCCATATGGGAGATCAGCTTACCAAAGATGGGGATTTTAAAGAGTTCCTCCTTTGCCACAAATATCAAGGGCTCAGGAAAGATAGCGTTTAAAACGGGCGGGTCCAAATGGCTTCTGTGGTTGGATGCCACTATGCAAGGCTCAGGGGGAACATTCTCTAAGCCAAAGACCTCTATCTTAAAGACCACCTTAAAAACAGGCTTTACCACAGGACAAAGGGGCTTGAGAACATATTTGGTAAAGGAACTTTTTATACAGGGATGCCTTTTCATCCTGACTTCCTCACCTTTTGCAGAAGGTTGTGGGCAAGACGGGTGGGCTCCGGTATGCGATACAAACATGTTTTTAAAACCAGCTCAAGGGCAGTGTTCAAGCTGATCATGTGCCCAGGGGACACATAAATGGGTGCGGTGTTGTCCTTTGTTCTGAGGACTGCACCTACCACCTTTCCTCTGTAATGGATGGGCGAAAAGCTTCCACGCTTTGGGGGTGGTTCCTGTGCTTTTCCCACAAGGATCGTTTTTGCCACCCCTAAGGTAGGCGTGTTCGTCTCCACACCAAAGTGGGACGCTATACCGCAACCCCTCGGATGGGCAATACCCTGCCCGTCTATAAAATAGACATCCGCCCTTACCTTTGCCTCCTTATAAAGCTCCAACATCAAAGGCATTTCCCTAAAGGCTAAGAAAGTGGGGATGTAGGGAAAATCCACCACACCTTCCACCACCTTTTGATAGATGGGTCTTAGGCTTTTGAGTTCCAACACCACCAAGCTTGCCCAAGCCTTAGTAGGTGTTTTCTTTATGTCTTCAAAGGTCATGTCCATTCCGCCCACCAGTTCAAGCTTTTCAAAGCTATCTTGCAAGACAACCCTCTTTGAACAGTCTAATTGAATTTTTTCCAATTCCTTGAGATCCATTGGGTATATAATTTTACTGTGGCAAGGTCTAAAAAACAAAGATGATCTTGGCAGTTTTAGCACTAATAGAGTCTGGTTTTGAGCCGAAGGATATTAGAAGGGTTATACGCTTTTGAAAAAATGAGAGAGATAACAGAAAAAGAGTATTTGGATTTCATTGAGAAAAATAAGTTTGTTGAAATAGGGAAGGAAAAAATAAGCTTAGAACCTATAAAGGTGGAACGCTTTGAGCCAAAGGATGAAGAGATGACTGCAACCGACACTACCGTGTGGAGTTTCCCAAAAAGGGGCGGGTGGGCAACCCACAGAGGAAATTACAGAGGAAACTGGCCTCCACAGATCCCAAGGGTTTTAATAGAGAAATATTCAAAAGAGGGAGATACTGTCCTTGACCCTATGGCGGGTTCTGGGACTACGTGCATAGAGGCGGTTTTGCTTGGTAGAAACTGCATTGCGGTTGATTTAAACCTGCAATCCGCTATTCTGACCTATCATCGTTTGTATTGGCTTCTTAAAGCCTTTGAAGAACAAAAAGCTAAACCCTCACTGTTTGGGAACGACCAAAGGAAGTTAGGAAGCTTTAAGGTTTTCCATGGAGACGCAAGAAATTTAGAAAAGCTACAGGACGAAAGCATAGACCTAATTCTCACTCATCCACCATACTTAAACATAGTGGGCTATAACAAAGAGAAAATAGAGGGAGACCTCTCGGGGACAAAAAAGCTTGAGGAGTATTTAAGAATGCTAAGGGATGTTCTAAAAGAATGTTATAGAGTGCTAAAAAAGGAAAAAGTTTTTGGTATTTTGGTAGGAGACACGAGAAGCGAAAGGCATTATATTCCTATAACCACATACGCACTACTTTTAGCCCTTGATGTGGGCTTTGTGCTAAAGGAAGAGGTAATAAAAGTTCAGCATAAGATGAAGACAACTCGGGAGGTGTGGAACAAGAAAAAAGAGAAGGACTTTCTACTCATAGAGCACGAAAAACTTTTCATATTGGAAAAGTTGCCAGAAACTAAAAGCTTTAAATACAGCAAAAAACAGCCTTTTTTTGAGTTCAAACTTTAGCGGACTCTGTTATGCTATATAACCATGGCGGACTTTGTGCACTTACACCTGCACACCCAATACTCCCTCCTTGACGGGGCTATAAAGATAAAGGACTTGGCAAGCAAGGCTAAAGAGTTTGGCTACTCGGCGGTTGCCATCACAGACCACGGAAACCTATTCGGGATCTTGGACTTTTACAAAAGCATGAGGGAAAAGGGCATAAAGCCCCTTTTGGGTATGGAGGCATACTTTACCACGGGTTCTCGCTTTGACAGGAAAGGTAAGGGTTCAGAGGACAACATTACCGATAGGTCCAACCACCACCTTATCCTGATTGCCAAAAACGACGTGGGGCTAAAAAATCTCTACAAGCTCTCTTCCCTTGCCTTTAAGGAGGGCTTTTACTACAAGCCAAGAATAGACTACGAGCTACTTTCAAAATACTCGGAAGGCTTAATAGCCATAACCGCATGCCTCAAGGGTGTGCCTACTTACTACGCCAGCATAGGAGATGTGCAGAAGGCAGAGGATTGGGTAAAGAAATTTAAGGATATATTCGGAGAAGACCTATACCTGGAGCTTCAGGCAAACTCACTTCCGGAGCAAGAGGTTGCCAACAGGCATCTGGTGGAGATCGGCAAAAGGTTGGGGGTTAAGCTCGTAGCTACTGGGGATGCCCACTATCTACTACCGGAGGACCGCATAGCCCATCAGGTGCTTATGGCAGTGCAGATGAAGAAAACTCTGAACGAGCTTCAAAAGGGTGAATTCAAATGTGCCAACGAATACCTGCACTTTGCCAGCCCACAGGAGATGTGGGAGAGGTTCAAAGGAAAGTTTGACGGATGGGAAAAGGCTCTGCTGAACACCTTGGAGGTAGCCGAAAAGTGCCAAGATAGGTTTGAAGTGCTTGAGAATAAAGGCTATCTTCTTCCAAGCTTTTCTGAAAACTCCTCGGAGGCTGAGCTATTAAAGGAACTTGCCATAAAGGGACTTAGAGAGAGGATTGAGCAAGGGCTTGCCAAGGATTCCAAAGAATACTGGGATAAGCTTGAGTATGAACTCAGCGTGGTAGAAAAGATGGGCTTTGCGGGATATTTCCTGATTGTGCAGGACTTTATAAACTGGGCTAAGGGACAGAAAATTCCAGTGGGTCCGGGCAGGGGTTCAGCGGCGGGCTCTTTGCTTGCCTTTGCCCTTGGCATAACTGACGTGGACCCCATAAGGCACGGACTACTCTTTGAGAGATTTTTAAACCCAGAAAGGGTATCCATGCCAGACATAGACGTGGATTTTTGCATGGAAAACAGAGACAGGGTGGTGGAGTATGTAAAGGAAAAGTACGGTGCGGAAAGCACAGCAAAAATAATTACCTACAATGTGATGAAGGCAAAGCAAACCTTGAGGGACACCGCCCGGGCTTTGGGACTTCCCTACTCAGAGGCGGACAAGTTGGCAAAGCTCATACCCCCAGGAGATGTGCAAGGCACTTGGTTATCCTTGGAGGAAATGCTACTCACACCCATAGAGGAACTTCTTGAAAAATACGGAAAGCACAGAAACGATATTGAAACTAACGCAAAAAAGTTAAGAAAGCTCGCACAAGAAAACCCAGAGATTAAAAAGCTCTTGGAAATAGCGTTGCGTTTGGAAGGCTTAACAAGGCATACATCCCTCCACGCAGCGGGTGTGGTTATATCTCCTGTTCCCTTGGAGGAGCTTGTGCCCCTTTACTACGATGACGGAGAGCTCGCCACCCAGTTTGATATGGTAAAGCTTGAAGAAGTTGGGCTCGTAAAGATGGACTTTTTGGGTCTCAAGACCCTCACAGAGCTTGAGAAGATGCGTCAAATGGTGGTACAAAGGCACGGAAAAGAGATAGAGTTTTTAAAACTTCCCTTGGATGACCCAAAGGTCTATGAACTTTTAAAGGAGGGGCTTACCTCCGGCGTCTTTCAGTTAGAAAGTAGTGGTATGAAGAACCTATTAAAGAGGCTTGAGCCAGATAGCTTTGATGATATAGTGGCGGTTTTGGCACTATACAGACCTGGACCCCTCAAAAGCGGTCTGGTGGATAGCTACATAAACAGAAAGCACGGAAGGGAGTCGGTGGAGTATCCGTTCCCAGAACTTGAACCCATCTTAAAAGAAACCTACGGCGTTTGGGTTTATCAGGAGCAGATCATGAAGGCATCCCAAATACTGGCAGGATTTACTCCGGGCGAAGCGGACACATTGCGTAAAGCCATAGGAAAGAAGAGAAAGGAAGTTATGCAAGAGATGAAGGAAAAGTTCATAAGGGGTGCGGTCCAGAGGGGATACCCAGAGAAAAAGATCGCAGAGCTTTGGGAGGACATAGAAAAATTTGCCAGCTACTCCTTCAACAAATCCCACTCGGTAGCCTATGGCTACCTTTCTTACTGGACTGCATACATGAAGGTGTATTATCCTGAGGAGTTCTTTGCTGTAAAGTTCTCAACGGAAAAATCCGACAGGAAATTTATAAACCTGATAAACGACGCAAGGGCAAACTTTGGAATACAGATACTAGCACCGGATATAAACAAAAGCGATGCAGATTTTGTCATAGAGGATAGAAAAAGGATCAGGTTTGGCTTGGCAAGGATAAAGGGTGTGGGAGAGGAAACCGCCAGGCTTATAGTATCAAAGAGAAATGGGAAGTGGAAGAGCCTTGCAGAGTTTATTAAAAATGTAAAGGTGAATAAAAAGGTCTTGGAAGCCCTAATAAAGGCTGGTGCCTTTGACTTTACCGGGATGTCAAGGACAGAAATGCTCTCCAAGTTGTCCGAAAAAGATAGCCTTTATTCCACAAAGGGGCTCTTTCAAACGGGTCAAAAGGTCCAAGAGGACCACTCCAAGTATGAAAGAGAGGTGCTCGGCTTTTACCTTTCCCAGCATCCTTTGGACCCATACGAAAAGCTACTCAACGGAAAGGTGGTGCCTTTGGAGGGTATAGAGGACTTAGAGGAGGGCGAATACACCTTTGCGGGCGTAATATCGGACCTAAAGATAAAGAAAAACTCAAAGGGAAGCTTGTATGCGGTCTTTAATCTCATTGACAAAACGGGCATTGGTGAGGTAGTCCTTTGGTCTGAAATCTACGAAGAAAACAAAGAAAGGCTAAAAGAGGATGAGCTCGTAGTGGTGCGTGGAACTTTGGTAGAAGACCAAGAGACAGAAAGCCTAAAAGTAGTTGCAAAGGAAATTTATTCAGTAGAAGAGTTTCTCTCAAGCAAGATAAAGTATGTGCGTATAAAGATTCAAAGGGAGCTGACGGATAAAGAGTTAGAAAAACTCCACAGGGCGGTTAGCCTGTGCCTTTCTGAAAAGGGAGCGGAACTTTTAATAGAGTGTAGGCTGAACGGCAAAAGTTTGCTCATGCAAGCGAACCCAAGGTATAGGTTAGAACCAAAGGCGAAGCTGTATAATCTCCTGAGGGACTTGCCGGTGGAGGTTAGCTTAGAGCTTTAGGTATATGAAGCTGACGTTGTCCCTCTGAGGTTTTTCCTTTAAAGCTTGAAAAATTGCATCAACGGGCTCTTCAAGGCTTGCAAAAAACTTCATCTCCTCTTTGCTGAACTCCTCCCAAAAGCCATCTGAGCATATTAGCAGGGCGGTTTCCTTTTTGGGAATTCTCTTTGTGTAAAGCTCAAAGTCCGAGTAATCTCCGAGTATGGCCGAAGTTAAAACATGCCTTTGTGGATGAAACCGGGCATCCTCTTCGTTTATTTTTCCCGCAATGATCAGGTCCTCCACCAGAGTGTGATCCCTTGATACCTTTACAAAATCTCTATCTTTCTTTAAATAGACCCTGCAGTCTCCCACATTAAAAACAAGAATTTCTTGATCTCCAAGGATCACGCCCGCAAGGGCAGTGCCAAGCCCAAAGGCAGAAGGTTCCTTCTTAACATAATCCAGAAGGCTCTCTTTAGCCTTCCAAAGGGCATCGTTCAAACTTTTCTCATCAAAGGGCTCAAGCTCAGCAAGAACCCTCAAAACCTCATAGGAAGCAACCTCTCCCTTAGCATGCCCTCCCAAACCATCCGCCACCACAAAGAGCTTTCCTTCCATTTCTTTAAAGGCAGGTGCATCCATAACCTCCCTCCTTATGACCTCTTTTCCCACCAGCAGGGCATCCTCGTTATTCTGTCTTACCTTTCCTTTATGGGTAAAATACCAAACCCTCATTGAAGTAGCTTAGAGAGGTCCTCTTCTAACTCCCTGTATACTCCAAGCCTTATCTTCTTCACGGAACCGTCTTTATCCACCAAGTATGAGGTAGGAAGCCCGGGAATGTTCAATCCTGTCTCTCCCTTTATCCTAAATAGGGGAAAACTATAACGGTTCTTCTCCAAAAATTCCTTCAAAGCTCCCTCGGATGTATCCATATTCACCGCAAGGATCACAAAGTTTTTGTCGTTGTATTTCTGATAAACCTTTTCAAAGATGGGCATCTCCTCCTTGCAAGGAGGACACCAAGAAGCCCAAAAATTTATCAAAACAACCTTACCTTTGTAATCAGAGAGCTTTACTTCTTTACCATCAAGGGTTAAAAGTTTCAACTCAGAGAGCTTTTTTGTGGCATCCTCAAGAAGTTTTTTGTTTTCCTCACCCGGAGTCTTCCCTTTGAGGCTCTCTTCCGCCACTGAAGACAAATGCCCTCTTTCTTCTTCCCTCTTATCCATAAAGGATATGTAGAACAAAAGTAGCAAAAGAAAAGCCAGCAAACCAAAGGCAACAAGCTTAAAGTTCCTATCCATAAAGGATAAGTTTAGCACATCACGAGAGTTTTTATAAACCCTGTCAGAAAATCCAAAGTTGAGCGGTTTTAAAATAGATGTAAGAGCACACAGGGGAGGTGGTAAAATGAAAAGAACCATGCTTTTTATGTCTTTGCCAATAGCCCTAAGCCTTGCGGTCTCCTGTGGTAAGGTAGATACCGCCAGCAAGGAAAAGAAAGACCATATTTACTGCTTGGTGAAAGATCTGGATGACGACCTTAGCAAGTGTGATAATGGAGAAACCTTAGCCTTCTTTCCACCAAGCTGGGGAAATGAACAGTATCCACTTTATGCAGTCCTTCTCTTCTGCGACCTTGATAAGACAATTGTCCATACAAATGGAGGAGTTATCTGTAAGTTTGATAAGGCAAAGTGGCAAAGATTTGTAGAGCTTTCTAAGAAAAATCAACAGCAAAACCAACAGGAAGGTGGAAAATGAGAAAATGCCTATCAAGGAAAAGTGGCTTGTTCGTCAGGTTTTTAAACAAAAGCTTGTTAGTAAAATACTATTAAGGAGGTTAAGCCATGAAGAAAGCCTTAATTTTCATCATCCTTAGCCTTTTAGCTTTTAAGAACTTTGCCTTTGCCCAGCAAGAAGTGGATGCGTGTTTTAACTTCTATAAAGCTAGAGATTACAGAAGGGCTATAGAAGCTGGAAAGAGGGCTGTTCAAAAGTATCCAAGCAACATAGACGCACACTTTTGCTTGGGAGTGAGCTACTACGCAATTGGAGAGTTTAAACTTGCTTTGGAGCATTTGAAGAAGGCAGAAAGCTTAACTTCAGACAAAGAAGACTTGATGCATATTTACAATCAGATTGGATTAATTTACGATGGAATGGGCTACTTGGACGACGCACTGGTTCAATACATCTTAAGCCTAATCTTGGCAATAGATCTGGGAAACAAAAGCATGCAAGCATCAGTTCTAAACAACATCGCTGGGATATACATATATAAAGGCGAATTGGACAAAGCCTTAGGTTATTATGAAGAATCTTTAAGGTTAAAAACAGATGAAAAGGAAAAGGCTACTACTTACAACAATATTGCCCTTATCTATGAAGATAAAGGCGACTATCAAAAGGCTGTGGAATACTTTCAAAAGGCGATAGAAATAAGCGAAAGGTATGGAGATTATCACGGGGCTTCCCAGTGGAAACTTAACCTTGGCGGCACATACATAAAAATGAAACATTATAAAAAGGCGGAAAAATATATTTCGGAAGGTCTTGAGGGTGTAAGAAAGGTCGGTGATAAATACTGGGAGGCTGCAGGATATAAATATCTTAGTTTGCTATACATAGACAAGGGAGACAAAAAGACTGCCAAAGATTACCTTACTCGTGCCTATAATCTGTTTAGATCCATCGGTGCAGAGAGGGATGCTAAGGAAGCCCTCTCTGATATACAAAAGCTTGAAAAGGAAAGGTAGCCATATACGGTGGGGTGGAGATTGGGTCAAAGGGGGTGAAGGCTCAGGCTTAGATGTAGGCAGTGGAAACACAAAATAACCCTGCTTACCTATCTTCAAAAGCCGGGGCAGGTTGAAGAGGCTTACGTCAAGCTTAGCAGTTCGGATATAAGAAACTTCACGCTGACGATCCCTAAAAATCCAGACAGAGTTTTAAACCCTGACCTTTCAAATCTAAAGCCTGAGCTCAAAGACAAGGCTAAAAAGCAGATAGAAAAAGTAAAGGATGTTTTCAGTACGGATAATCTTTATTCGAGTGGCATGCTTTTGGACAGCATTGGCAAGGGCTTGAACTTTGAAAAGAGAAATTTGATATTCCCGAGGTATGGCAATTGGTTGGTGGGCTATGTGGTGCTGAGGTGATACCTTGAAGAGACGGAGGCGGTGAAAAAGTAATATACTATTTAGCTTATGGAACAGGTGGGAATTGAAGACTTTCTGAAGTTAGACATCAGGGTGGCAAGGGTGCTATCTGCGGAAAGGGTGGAAGGTTCAGAAAAGCTTTTGAAGTTGAGGGTATCTTTGGGGGATGAAGAGAGGACGCTGGTGGCGGGCATAGGAAAGCATTATGCACCGGAGGAGCTTGTAGGAAAAAAGGTTGTCATGTTGGCAAACCTAAAACCTCGCAAGATCTTTGGGATAGAATCTCAGGGCATGATCTTGGCGGCGGGGGACGGAGAAAATCTGTCTGTCCTTCTGCCGGAAAAGGATGTTAAAGAGGGGGCTAAAGTAAGCTGATTTTTTTCACAAAATTTTCAGAATACGGGATTATACTTTATTCTAATACACCAGGAGGTGAAGGCATGAGAAAGGTGGCTATACTCTTAGTGTTTGCTATTTTCTCTGCAGGAGTTATATCCTGCGGTCAAGTAAGCTCCCAAAGAACCTATGAAGGTGCAGCGGTAGGTGGAGCAGTTGGCGCGGCGGCTGGTGCCCTTATAGACAAAAACAACAGATGGAGAGGGGCGGTTATCGGTGGTGCTTTAGGTGCTATATTGGGTGGAACTATAACGGAGATAGCTCAAAGGGCTGCAAGGGAAGCGGCAATGGCTAACAGACCAGTAGAGTACAGGTCCGAGGACGGAAGGGAAAGGGTATATGCTGAACCCGTAGCAAGCAGAGGAAATTGCAAAATAGTAAAAACAAGTTATTATCAAGACGGCAGGCTGGTGAAGGTGGAAGAAAGGGAAGTGTGCCCATAAATAAGTAAAGTAGGGGGCTTTTAGACCCCCTTACACCTTGTGTTTATTATTCCAAAACTTCCGGACCTTTTTCTGTAAGCTATCTTAAGCTCACCGGTCTTTGCATCCACAAAGGGCAAGAAGAAAACTCCGCTTTCCTGAAGTTCAAAGACTGCATCCTCCTCGCTCATGGGCTTCTCTATCACAAGTTCCTCCTCAATTATGGCAGGTCTTTCTATCTCTCTTGAAGGTGCGGTTATAGAGCCAATTAATTCCTCCTTTATCTTGTGCCCTTTTCTTCTTTGCTCCAACCTTCTTTGCTTTAGCTTTATGACCTGTCTTTCTGCCTCATCAAGGACTTTGTCCAAAGCAGAAAAAACATCCACATCCTCTTCCCAGGCGTGTATTACTCCACCGCCCCAGGTTTTCAAATAAAGGTCTAAATCAACCCTATAAACTGTCGGTCTGCTTTCACCGGCGTAATCTTTGTGCTTTGCCCTCGAGGTGGAGAGCGTTACAACCACCTCCACCTGGTCCTCCTCTGCCTCTTTTAAAAGCCTTGAAAATCTCTCAAGCTTGCCCTCCACAAAACTCTTCATTGCATCAGTCCATTCCACAGCCTTCCCAATGAACTCTACGTTCATACAACTCCTCCTGCGTTTTTTGTAAGGGTATAAAATTTTACATCAAACTGCCAATCTCTCCAACTCCTTACGCTTTAGTATTTCTATAAATCCTCTATCTGTGTTTATAATTCCCATCTTTTTCCATTTGCTCATAACTCTTATGGCAGTTTCCACTGTTGTGCCAGTCATTTCTGCTATATCGTTTCTGGTCAAGGGTGCGTCTATTATTATGGTGTCTTTATGCTTTTTACCTATACGGTCTGCTATTTCCAAAAGCACCCGTGCTATTCTCTCTTCCACCTTTCCACCCGCTATACTCTTTAGGGTGTCGTAAGCATGTAAAAGGGTGGCAGTAGCTTCACAGGTCATCTTTATGGCAATAGCTGGATGCTTTATGGCAAGGTTTATAAAGTCTTTGTTGGATATGTAAAGGGTTCTGGAGTCTGTTATAGCCCGTGCGGTATAGGTATTTTTGGGAACTTTTTTGCCCCACTCTATCCATCCGAATATATCTCCGGGATAAACAAGACGCACTATAACGATCTTTGCATCGTGGGTCTCTTTGAGAAGCTTTATTAGGCCATCCAAAAGTATGTATATGCCGGGCTCTCCTTCTTCCTCAAAAAATAGATACTCTCCCTTTCTGAAGGTCCTCTCCTGCATGTATTGAACAGCATGCGCAAGCTCCTCTTCAGAAAGGTCCTCAAAAAGGTGAAGGTTTTTTAAATTTTGAGCCTTCCCTTCTCCAGAAGTAGTTTTTGCCATCCTCTTCCTCCTATTATTACTGTCGGTTTAAAGATCACATAATCTGTATGAAAGGGAACTTTGTTTGTCCCACCAAAGGTGTGGTTATCCCCTATGGCTATGTGAATGGTGCCCCTTATCTTTTCACACTCCAAAATGTTTTCGGGTTTTTTAGCCTTTGGGTTTGTCCCCACACCAAACTCTGCTATAAACCTCGCCTTTTCATGTCTTTTAAACACATCCTCCAAATAATGCACATAAGGGTCAAAGCCCTCGATGCCATCCACCGCACCATTTTTGAACTTAAGGGTTATTGGTTCATCCAGCTTCCTGTCCGGTCCATAAAGAATGGTCATACTACCAAAGGCAGAGTCCTCCAATGGTGCTATAAAGGATTCCCCCGCGGGAAGGTTTCCGTACTCCCCCGCCCTATGAAATAGTCCAGTATCCGGTATACCCTGCCTTCCTTTTATTGAAAACTCAAGCTTTGTCCCTTGGGCTTTTATATCCACCCACTCACCCTCAGTAAGAATGTCCGCCACCTCTTCGCTTACCTTACTAACCTCCAACCAATCCACATCCATAGGACCATAAAACATATCCGGTTCAAAAAGTGGCATGGACGCATACCTTACTCCAAAATGCTTGGTAAGGACTTTTCTATAAAAGGTATGAGTGGTGGAATAGTAGGGAAAGGCTATAACCACATTGGGAACCTCTTCTGCGTAGCTCCTTAGTATGCTTACCGCCTCTTCCTCTGAGTAATCCTCCTTGTTTAGAACCTTCTCAAAAAGGCCAGCTCCCTTTAGCATATCAACCGCTTTATCTCCAAAGGTTTCTCTCCAAACCTCTTCCGGAGGTTCCTTCCCATGTCCGCCCAAACTATCGTAGCAAACCTTCTTTACCCATTTAGCAAGCCCCTTGCCCACACTGTAAAACTCCAAAAGTAAGTCCGCTAAATAGTCTTTTGTGTCATCAGTAATCAGCAAAAGCCCCTCAGAGGGCTGTAGGTTCATGTTTATCAGATAAACTCTTTCAATATACCTTTCAAACATTGCTATAAAAAATTTAAACCAACTTAAGCTTAAGGTAAAGGCAATTTAACAGTTCCCAAAAGATACTTAAGGTCATTATCGGTAAATAGGACACCCACGCCAACCATTCCACCCCTAAGCTTACTGTTCAGCAGGTCATCACCGCCCACCCTAATGTAAAGGGGTCCCCTCGTGTTGTATTGAACACCCACCTGCAGGTTAGGTTTGAGGTTTTTACCCTGAGGGTCAGTTTTCCTTCCAAAGTCCCAAAGGTCAGAATAGAACATTATACTTTTGCTATAAACCAGGTCAAAGCCAACACCTCCCGCTGACTCTTTCAAACCTCCCCTAAAGACAAACTCTTTGTCGGCTATAGGAAAAATTCTGGCATACTGAAGGGTAAATTGTGGGCTAAACTGCTTTTTTATTACAGTGCCAGAGGTCGTTGTTTCTTCGTAGGTTATCTTGCCCTTTGAATTGCCCACAACCTCCATTAAATAGTACTTTTCATTATCTGGTTGAACCTTTAAACTTAAAATTCCTTTACCATCTCCGCCCTTATACAACTCTCCTCTAAAACCTATGTAAAGATTTGTTCTTTTTGCCACATTTCCAGCCTCAGAGAATGTTTTCGTAGCAGATGTTATGTTTTTGTATAGCTCTTCATCTTTTACAAGCTTACCAAGGGTTCCCTCGCCCCTTTCAATCTGTGCAAGGATAAGGTTTAGCTTCTGGGTTGCCTCCGATAGGTTCTTTGTGGTCACCCTCAGGTCTTCCTTGTTTTCCGAAACCACCGTGTTAAGGTTTTTAGAAAGCTCGTTAAGATTTTTTACCAGCTCAGGAAACTCCGTCTTTATACCTTGGGAAAGCTCTCTGAGATTTTTAACTACTTCCCTTATATCCTTCCTGTTTTCTGAGGCAATACCCTCTAAAGCAACCGCCAGCCTGTCAATGTTCTCTATAGTCTGTGGAAGTGTTCTGTTTAAATTATCCGCCAAAACCCTTATGGAGTATATGGCATCCCTTAGGTTTTCTCTGTTCTCAAGGGCTATTTGATTTAGGTTGCGTGTAAGCGCCTCCAAGTTAATGACTACCTGCCTTAAATCTTGCCCGTATTCTCCCAAAACAAGTCTAAAGTTTTCTGTAAGCATCTTAACTGCCTGCGCCGCATCTGCAATATCCTTTATCATCTTGTCAGTGTCCGCAAAACCAGTGGTTTGAGTTATGACTTCCCCTTCTTTAAGCAAACCTGCCTGAGGGCTACCGGAATATATGGCAAGGTATTTATCGCCCATAAGACCCAATGTTCCTATTCCCGCAGACGCATCTTTGTATATAGCAGAAGACTTGTCCACCTCAAAAACCACCTTAACCATACCCTCTTTTAAGCTAACGCTCTTTACCTTACCGCTTTTTATACCTGCCACCCTAACCTCTGCCCCCACAGAAAGCCCAGCCACATCCGGAAAATACACTACATATACCTTTGTGCTGGGCTTAAAAACTGGGATCTCTCCGAAGGTTAAAATCAAAAAGGCAAAGGCAGACACCACCACAAGCACAAAAGCACCAAGCTTTGCTTCGTTAGAAAATTTCATAGGTCTAATTATAAGCACTAAGAACACTCAACAAAGCGTGGAGATTTCAACAGACATTCCCATTCTTCACATTCACCCCAAATGTTAATATAAAATCCGAAGAATTTCACAGCATAGCGTAGCCCTCAGCTAATCAAGACTTTTATAATATGATGTAAATCATTAAGCAAAACCACTATATACGTAAATGTATTGATAATAAACATTTTTACACGTTTAATTGTTAATATAATCTGACTTTCTGTAATCGTTGTTCCACTAAGCCGAGACCGATTTTTCACATACTGTCTGTAAGTATGGCAATTTCCACCACTTTTTAGCCCAGAATTTCACATCTCCTTTTCACAATTTCACATTTCTGGCTGTAAGTATTGGAATTTTCGTCAAAAAATTTGTTCGGATTTTCCAGCACTTAGGAGAAAAAATGTGAAAAAAGGATACTTCCCGTAAGTTATGGAATTTCCATCACTTTTTCAAAAGGAATTTCACATAGCTAAAAGCAAGAATTCTCAAGGCTCTGAGTGGAATTTCACATTTTTGTCCGTAAGTATTGGAATTTTCGTCAAAAAATTTGTTCGGATTTTCCAGCACTTAGAGACAAAATTGTGAAATTGTGAAAATTGTTCGTAAGTATTGGGATTTCCGCTACATTTTTCATCTCGTCTAAGCTAAGAGAGACAATGACTTCAGGTATGGGATGTGAAATCCTTTTTCGCAAACCCAAGAGAATCAAGGATTTGGTGAATTTGGGTGTGAAAAAACCCCGCCTATTTATTATTCTTCTTAATAAAATATATATAGGTTAGATAAAGAATAATAAGAAGAAGAAGAAGAGAACAAAAGGGAAAGCCACCATAGAAAAGTCTGGAAACTTGCCGAAAGGATGCTTTGGCTTAAGGTGTGAGCAAAACTCCTACTCTACCTGTATTTTCTTGACCTTCTCCTTTTTACCTTCTCCCTTTTCCTCCAACCTTCTTTCAAGCTCTTTTAGTTTGTAGTCCAGCAGAGTCTTGAAGATGTTTAGAACAGAAAGCTCAATGGTGTATATGTTCTTTATGATCTCCCTCCTTACCTCCTTAGGAGGTAAAAAAAGCTCAAAAAGCTTGCCAACTTCCTTTTTCATCTGCTCCACTTCCTCTTTCAAGCTTTCTACCTTGAGTTCTTCCTTCTCCTTAGCCATGTTATTAAATTTACTCCTCTATTATACCGCCTGCAAGTAGGACATCGTTTTCATAGAAGGCACAAACCTGACCGGGTGTTATGCCCCTTATCTTCTCCTCAAAGAATACCTTATACCTTCCATTTTCTAAGGGTTTTATACCCTTTACTCTTATTGGAGTGTTTCTGTATCTGACCTGTGCCTTTGGCTCATCCCAAAGGGACGGTGGAAGGTGAAAGTTTATTTCCTTCAGGATCAGCCAATCTCTGTATAGCTCTTCCTCGTCGCCCAAATAGACTATGTTCTTTGAAGGTTCTACGCCCACCACATAAACGGGCTTTCCTAATGCTACGCCCAAACCCTTTCTTTGCCCTACGGTGTATGCATAAAAGCCTTTGTGCTTTCCTGCTATCTGCCCTCTATAAACAAAATAGCCTTCTTGGCTTCCTAACCTTTCCCTCAGAAAGCTTCCCACATCCTTTCCCATCAAAAAGCAGACATCCTGAGAGTCCGGCTTTTGGGCAACTTCTAGTCCATGCCTTTTGGCTATTTCCCTTACCTCCTCTTTTGTAAGCTCGCCCAGTGGAAATTCCAAAAGTTCTATATCCTCTTCTTTTAACAAAGCTAAAAAGTAGGATTGGTCCCTTTTCGCGTCCTTTCCCCTTGCTATTAGCTGTCTTCCTTTGTAATTTACGATCCTTGCATAATGCCCAGTGGCCAACTTGTCTATGAGGGCTACCTTTTGGAGGTATCTTGCTAAAAATCCTGTTTTTACGTCTCTGTTGCAAATAGCACATGGGTTGGGTGTGTTGCCTTTTAGGTATTCATTTACAAAGGTGTTTATGACCCTCTCTTCAAATAGTTTTTCCCAGTCTAAGGTAAGGTGTGGAATGCCAAGCCTTTGGGATACCATTGCCGCATCTTGCACATCCTTCGGAGAACAACATACCCTAAGCTCGTCGCACACCTCTTGATGAAAACGCAGAGTAATGCCAATAACTTCATGTCCCTGCTCCTTTAAAAGTAGGGCACACACACTACTATCTACACCACCGCTCATACCTATTGCTATTCTCATAGCTTTGATTAAATTTAACCTAATGGTCAGGTTAATAACAGCTTTATTTCTTGGATTTATCCTCTCCTTTGGCAAGGAGGCGGTTTTCGTTCAAACGGAGTATAAAAAGCCATTCAAGGTAGTTTTTGAGATTTACCTAGACCACCCGGAGAAGATGAGACCTGCCATTGGATGGATCTCCAATGTGATCTTTGTGCTGACGAACCCTCCCTATAACTTTTCCCTTGAGGACATTGATATAGTAGTTGTTTCCCATGGCAGAGAACTTCCTGTTTTTCTGAAAGAAAACAGAGATAAATACCAAGATATAGTGGAGAGGATAGAGGGACTTACCCACTACGGCGTAAAGTTCAAAGTCTGTAGGATGGCACTTACTCAGCTTTATGGCGCCACAGAAAAGGACCTGCATCCTTTTGTAGAAACGGTGCCATCTGCAATAGTGGAGGTCGCCCACTGGCAGATGATGGGTTATTCTCTTATAATACCTATGGTCTTTGAAATAAGAAGGTAATGCCTATACAAGAGGGAGATTTTGTCCTCATACAGGTGGAGGATAAAAGGTTTTTAAAGAGGATAACTAAAGGCTTTAATCTGAGCTACAAGAAACGCACCTTAAAGTTTGAAGATATTGTAGGGAAAGAGTTTGGCACATTGGTAAATGGTTTTTATCTTCTAAAACCCAATTTGGAAACCATAATACTCTATGGCTTTAAAAGAAAGACACAGATCATATATCCGAAGGATGCTTTTTACATAGCCTTTAGGCTTGGGATCAACAAAAGCTCAACGGTTTTGGAGTTTGGTATAGGTAGCGGTGCCCTAACTGCGGTGCTCTCAAAACTTGCGGGTAGTGTGATTGCCTATGAGGTATCTCCGGAGTTTTACAAAAATGCCCTAAAAAATTGGGATACCTTTGGACTTTGTAAAAATGTGAAGGCTATAAACCAGGACTTTATGGATGCGGACCTTTCGGGAAGAGAATTTGACGCTTGCTTTGTGGATGTAAGGGAACCTTGGCTGTATTTGAAAAAAGTCCACAGTGTTCTGAAAAATAGTACAATGTGCGGTTTTTTACTTCCCACCACAAACCAGGTTTCTCGCCTTTTGCAAGAAATGGATGGGCTCTTTGGTGGTGTGGAGGTTATGGAAATTCTCCTCAGAAGATACAAACCCGTTTATGAAAGATTAAGACCGGAGGATATGATGATAGCCCATACGGGCTATTTGGTTTTTGGAATGAAGATAATGTAGCTGTCTTTTATGTCCCTTAGTTCTATTTTGCAAAACTGATAGCCCTCTGGTAACTCTTTCCCTTTCATCACAAAGGCACCCTTTTTTGATAGTTTCAAAAGGATTGGCTCTATATCTTTTAGTTTTCCCAATGCTCTGCAGACTGCGTAATCAAACTCAAGGGTAATATGCTCTGCCCTCTTGCAGATAACCTCGTGGCTCAAATCAAGCTCAGCCTTTATAAACTCAAGGAAGGCACATTTTTTTGAAACGGATTCTATAAGGGTAATGTTCAAAAGAGGACCGTAGTATATGCTGAGCACAGCGCCCGGAAAGCCAGCCCCACTGCCCACATCACAGAAGGTATTTTTTTTCACATCCACGTTCTTTTCTTTAAAGCAAAGGCTAAGGGTAAGGGAATCCAAAAAGTGCCTTATGGCTATCTCTTTTGTGTCTTCTATGGCAGTTAGGTTATGCACCCTGTTCCATCTTCTCAGTTCTTTTAGGTAGACCGAAAACTTTTCAATCTGTTCTTTGGAAAGTTCAAAACCGTTTCTTTCAAAAATTTCTTTTAAAAGCTCTTGAGTAGGTATTGTATATCCTCCGCCATTTTCTTGGGTTCTTGCTTTGCGGGTGTGTATAGGAGTTTTATTTTACCGTCAGGAGTTATAAGGTATATGGTGGCGGTGTGGTCTATTAGGTAGCCTCCCTTTGATTCTCCCTCTACCTTTCTGTAGTAAGCCTTATACTCCCTTGCGGTTTTTTCTATTTCTTTTGGACTTCCCGTCAGACCCACAAAGGTAGGATAAAAGAAGGGCACATAGCTTTTCAACTGTTGAGGGGTGTCTCTCTCTGGGTCTACGCTTATAAACAGAACTTGCACCCTTTCTCTCTCCCTCTCATTTAGATTTTTCATAACCTCCGCCATAGTGGTAAGGGCGGTAGGGCATACATCCGGACAGAAGGTGTAGCCAAAAAACAGTAGCACTGTTTTTTTCTCCCTTAGATAGTCCGATAGTTTTACCCTTTTATTATCTTGGGAGGTAAGCTCAAAATCGTAGGCGGGCGCATCGTAAAGATGTCCGTAAAAGGTGTGCTCTTTTTTGCAGGCAACCAAGAGAAAGACTAACGTTATAAGGTAAGTTAAAATTCTCATGATATTAAATTATAATTTGCCTTAAAGCCTTTGCAAGCGTTCCCTTGCGTCCCTTTCCCACGGTCTTTTTCCGCCAGATAGTTCAATGGCTACTTTATAGTTTTCTATAGCCTTCTGTCTGTTCCCTAAGGCTTCCCAATTTCTTCCCAAATAGTAATACACGTCCGGGTAGTTTGGGATCAGTTGGCGTGCAGTCTCAAGGAACTTTATGGATTCTCTATGCTCGCTCCTTCTAAAATGCACAAGTCCGAGGGCATAATTGGTGGAAAATACATTGGGCACCGGCTGATGGGCTCTTGTTGCAAGGTTATAAGCGGTGCCTAGATTTCCCTCCTCCAAGTTTATAAAGGTTAAATAGACCATAGCCATGTAGTTCTTATCCCAAAGGTTTATAGCCCTGGTAAAATGCTCCTTTGCCAAGGTTCTTTTGCCCTCTTCGTAGAGTTTTTTCCCTCTGTAAAACTCTTCAAAAGAAGGCTGTGTTTTTAAAAGCTGTGCCTTAACCCTTTGGAAGTCTTCGCTGTCCTTTATCAAAGGTCCAGAGAGGGAAAGCCTGCTTATAAACTGTATGTTTTCCGCAATCCTTGTTTCGGGCAATGGGTGCGTAGATAGCCACTCGGGAGGTCTTGTCTTTTCAAGCCTTTTAAACATCTCAAAGACCTCTATCATACCCCTTGGGTCGTAGCCACTTTTGACGGTGAATTCAATACCAAATCTGTCTGCTTCTCTTTCTTGGTCCCTACTGAACTTTAGTGCCAAAAGTTGCCCGCCAATTTCACCGAACTGTATTAGGGCTTGTCCGTAGGGTTTGTCTGCCACGAGCACTGCCCCTACATTTAGAAGTATGTTGAGTGCGGTCATCTTTTCTAAGAACCTTGCATGGTGTCTTGCGTTTATGTGTCCAAGCTCGTGGGCTAAAACTCCCACCAATTGACTTTCGTTTTCAAGCTTTAAAAGTAGTCCCCTCGTTATGAACACTGGTCCTCCGGGAAGGGCAAAGGCGTTTATCTGTTCTGAATTAACAAGGTAAAATCTGTAGGGTAGGTTTCTGTATGTGACCCTCGCCAGCCTGTTGCCCAATTGAGTTATGTAGTTTTGGACCTCCTTTTCGGGATATATGCCATCAAACTCTTCTATAGCTACTGGCACATAACTTTTACCTATTTCAATTTCCTTGCTTTCCGGAAGGAGAGTGAATCTTGAATTTGTTGCGGTAGCACATCCAAGCAGGAAGATAAAGGTTATTAAGAATAAGCGCTTAAGGGTTTGCTTTGCCTTCCTCATGGTTAATAATATATTAACTACCATGGGAAAACCTGTAATGCTTATAGATGTGGATAGATGTATTGGGTGTCTTTCTTGCGAGGTTGCCTGTGTTCAGGAAAAGGGATTGGAGGTTTTTGGAATAAGACCTATGAGGGTTTTGCGGGTGGAGGGCGTTGGAGACCAGCCATCGGGCTTTTTTCTGCCTATGAACTGCTTTCACTGTGAGCCCGCACCCTGCGTTTTTGCCTGCCCAACTTCTGCCATGAGAAAAAGACAGGACGGTGTGGTTTATGTGGATGAGATCAGGTGCATAGGATGTAAGGCGTGCATTATAGCCTGTCCCTATGGTGCCATAGCCTTTAATCCGAACACCATGAAGGTGGAAAAGTGCGATTACTGTTATAAGAGGTTAGAAAAAGGGCTACTTCCCTCCTGCGTTTCCAAGTGTGTTACCAACTGTCTTTACTTTGTGGAGGTGGATGAAGTCCCAAAGGAAAGGCACATAACCAACAGAACCACTGGGCAATCCCTTAAGAAACTCTTTCTTTATGATTTTTCTCCATGAAGCTTTTCTAAGAATACCTCGTAGGGACACCATTCCAGCCTCAGCGTGAGCTATAGGCTAAGAAACACCAGAGTTAAAATTTTAGCTTTAAAACCATTATGTGCGTTAGCGGATTTCTTTCTATCTATTGCAATCTTTACAGCTTTGAGTTATCTTTAATAGAAGAGAGGTGTAAGAGATGTTTGAGAAATTTACAGAAAAGGCAAGACAGGTTATACTTCAGGCAAGGGAAGAAGCCCTTGAGTTAGGTCATACATACCTGGGCAGTGAGCATATACTCTTAGCCCTTATAAAGGAGGAGGACCTTCCTACCTTAATTCTTTCCAAGTTTGGGCTTACTGCGGAAAAGGTGCGCAGGGCACTTTTGGGTCAGATTACAAAGGGTAGCCACTCGGGTGAGATCTTGTTTGCCCCGGATGCCAAAAGGGTTTTAGAGTTTGCGGTGGAAGAGGCGCGCATACTGCACCATCAGTTTGTGGGACCGGAGCACCTGCTTATAGGAGTTGTTAGGGAAAAGACGGGTCTTGGTGGTAGGATTCTCAGAGGCTTTGGTCTTGATGAGTACTCCGTCAGAAGGGAGGTCCTTCAATTTCTTGGAGAGCTTCCTCCTCAGGAGACCACCAAATACGCACCCACTCCCAACTTGGATAGGTTCTCAAGGGACCTAACCCAAATGGCAAGGGAAGGAAAGTTGGACCCTGTAATAGGAAGGGAAAGGGAAATAGAAAGGGTTATACAGATCCTTGTCAGGAGGCGCAAGAATAACCCTGTGCTTTTGGGAGACCCGGGCGTTGGAAAGACCGCCATAGTGGAGGGCTTAGCCCAAAGAATAGCCAACAGAGAGGTGCCAGAACCCCTTCTGAATAAGAGGGTAGTAGCCTTAGACTTGGCTGCATTGGTGGCTGGCACAAAATACAGAGGACAGTTTGAAGAACGCCTCAAAAACATTCTAAAGGAACTGGAAAAAGCTCCCAATGTGATCCTTTTCATAGACGAGATCCACACCATAGTGGGTGCGGGTTCTGCAGAAGGGTCTATAGATGCGTCCAACATGCTAAAGCCCGCCTTAGCCCGTGGAGAGATCCAGGTCATCGGTGCCACCACGGTGGATGAATACAGAAAATACATAGAAAAGGACGGTGCCTTGGAAAGAAGGTTCCAACCTGTTTTTGTGGAGGAGCCCTCTCAGGAGGACACCATAAGGATACTTTATGGGCTAAAGCCTAAGTTTGAAGAGTTTCATAATTTGGAATACACACCTATCGCAATAGAGAAGGCTGTTCAGCTTTCAGAGAGGTATATCACGGACAGGCACCTGCCGGACAAGGCAATAGATGTTTTGGACGAGGCTGGTTCTTTGGTAAAGCTAAAAGCCTATCAGCTATCACCGGAGTTAAAGGGGTTGGAGGAAAAGATAAAGGAAGTAGAAGCCAAAAAGGAAACCGCGGTTGCAGAACAGGATTACGAGAAGGCTGCCAAGTTGAGGGATGAGGAACTGAAGTTAAGGGCAAAGTTTGAAAACCTAAAGATGAAGTGGAAGCAGGAGATGTTAAAACACAGACCAAAGGTCACGGAGGAGGATATAGCAGAAGTAGTTGCCAGATGGACGGGTATTCCCGTTAAAAGGGTTCATGAAAGCGATACCCAAAAGCTTTTGCACATAGAAGACGAGTTGAAGAAGCGAGTAATAGGGCAGGATGAAGCCATAAAGGCAGTAGCCAGGGCTATCAGAAGGTCAAGGGTTGGGCTCAAGGGAAGACACAGACCCATCGGAGTTTTCCTGTTCTTGGGTCCCACGGGCGTTGGAAAGACAGAAACCGCCAAGGCTTTAGCGGAATACCTCTTTGGCACAGAGGAGGCCCTCATAAGGTTTGATATGTCCGAATATATGGAAAAGCACACCGTCTCAAGGCTTGTGGGCGCACCCCCCGGATATGTGGGCTACGAAGAGGGCGGTCAGCTAACTGAAAAGGTGCGCAGAAGACCTTACTCAGTGCTACTCTTTGACGAGATAGAAAAGGCACATCCTGATGTCTTCAACATCTTCCTTCAGATCTTTGACGACGGAAGGCTTACTGATGCAATGGGGAGGACGGTAGATTTTTCCAACACCATCATAATAATGACCTCCAACCTGGGTGCAAGGCTCATAGTTCATGGTGGAAAGATGGGCTTTGAGCAAAAGTTCGGTGTCATAGACTTTGAACAGATGAAGAGAAACGTTATGGAGCAAGTCAAAAGGTCATTCAGCCCCGAGTTTCTCAATCGCTTGGATGAGGTTATAGTCTATAGAGCCCTTGAGAAGGATGATATTATGAAGATTTTGGACCTTCAAATTGAAGAAATAAACAAGAGCTTGGTAGATTGGAACGTTAAGGTCAAATTGCACAAGAGCTTTTCTGAGTGGCTCATTGATAAGGAGTACAAGCCAGAATATGGTGCAAGGAGTATAAAGAGAGCCCTTCAAAAGCATGTGGAGGACTTGCTTGCGGAGGAACTTCTAAAGGGTAGCCTTAAGGATGTGGATGTGGTGGAAATAAGGGTAAAGGACGACAAGCCTTACATAAAGCCCATCAAGAAGAAGGAAAAGTTGGAAGCGGTTTTTAGTCAGGAGAGTGAGTGAGGTTTTTGAGGGGGAATATCTTTGAGATTCCCCCTCTACTGCTCACCCCTATTAGCTTGTCTGCAAAGCTTGCCAAAATCTCCCTAAGTGTAACCACTATGAACTGGGCAGTCTGGGACCTCTCCTTTATAAGTTCTCCCACTGTCCTTGCGTTTGCCTCGTCCAAGTGGGCATCCACCTCATCAAAGTAATAAAAGATGGAGGGCTTATAATCCTGCAGGGCAAAGATCAAAGACAGGGCACCCAAGGTCTTTTCACCGCCTGAGATCGCCTCCAAATACTGCACCTCTTTGCCTCTCGGTTTTACCACCAAGTTTATGCCTCCTTCAAAGGGCTCATCTTCCTTCTCCAACTGCATAAATGCCTTCCCTCCGGGAGACAATCTGGCAAAGATCTTGGAAAAGCTCTTGTTTATCTGCTCATAAGCCTTGAGGAAAGCCTTTAGCTTTTTACTTTCAATCTCCTCCAGAAGCTCCTTTATTGCCCTTCTCTCCTCCAAGAGCTTTTTGTCCCTTTCCACATAGTCTGTATGTCTGTTTTTGAGCTCTTGGTAATCTTCCTCCGCCTTGAAGTTTATGTTGCCCAGAAGGCTAATCTCCCTTTCTACCTTTGAAAGCTCATCCTTTAGCTTGCTGTAGCCCTCTGGCACCAAACTTAGCGGTTCTTCTTGTCCAAGTTCTTTTAACCTTTCAAGGAGTTGGTCTTGCCTGTCTGTTAGCTTAGAAAGTTCCCTCTCTATCTCTATCCTCTCTTCAGTTTTTAGGTCTATAGACATCCTTTTTTGACCAAGGAGGGAGGTGATCTCCCTGAACTGGTTTTCCAACTGATCTACCTTTTTGTAAAGCTCATAAGCCTGAAGGTTTATATCCTTTAGTTCCTCTTCTATCCTTTCCTTCTCTTGGCTTAGCCCTCTTATTCTTTTTTGGGCATTTTCTATGTTTTGTATTAGGTCTTCAACCCTTGCTTTCCTTTGGTTTATCTCTTGGAGAAGGCTTTGCCTTTGTTGGACAATTTCTTGTTCTTTTAGCTTTAGGGAAAATAGCTCTTCCTTTTTCCTTTCCAATAGCCTTCTGTGTCTTTCTGCCCTTTCTCTTAGGGCTTCCAAGCCAGATTCTTTGGCTATTTTCAAAAGGGAAGAGTATCTGAACCTTAGGTTTTCCAACTTTTCCTCTTGGTAAGAGAGCTCCTCTTCTAATTCCCTTTTTCTTTTTTGGGCCTTTTCCTTTTCCTCCGCCAGGGTCTTTAAATACTCCTTACCCTTTTGCAGTCTCTCTTCCAAGCCCTTTATCCTTTCAAAACCTTCTTTGTGCTTTTGTTCTAACTCCTTTAGCCTTCTTTCAAGGATCTTTACCACTCCCTCCTTTTCCACAAGTTCATCCCTCAGGCTTTTGGCTAAGGCTTCCTTTTCTGAAATACTCTCCTTTAACTTTTCTAAAACCTCCTCCAACTCCTTGGTCTTTTCCTCGTAAAAACTTTTACCCAAGCTTGCCCTTGATTCCCAGTGTCCTCCGCTTATTACGCCCGTCTTTTCAAAGAGCTCTCCATCCAGGCTAACCATCCGGTAATTTCCTATGCCCAAAGCCTTTGCACTGTCAAAGTTCTCCACCACCAGCGTATCTCCAAAAACAAATCTTATTGCCTTTTCAAACTTTTTGTCGTATTCCACCAGATTTACCGCATAGTCAATAACCACCGCACCGCGGGTTTTTGGAAAGGGTGGCAAGGTTTGTTCCTTTATTCTGTTGAGTGGTATAAAGCTCATTCTACCGCCCTTGGTTTCCTTTAATCTTTGGATGCATTTTTTTGCGGTCTCTTCATCTTCGACCACCACAAAGGAGAGCCTTTGCCCACCAGCTACCTCCACCGCCCTAAGGTATTCATAGTCTTTAACCTTTATTAGGTCTGCTACCCTTCCATAAACACCCTCTATGTCTTCAAAGGGAAGATAGTCCTGCTCTGCAGACCTAAGCTTTTCTCTAAGGACCGCCAGCTCCTGCAGAACATCCTCCCTCTCCGCCCTAAGTTTTTTCAGTTGGTTTTCAACCTCCTCCAGCTTAGCCCTTAGCCTTTTTTGGGCAAACTCCTCTTCTCTCAGCATTTTTTGATAGTTCTCTTTACTCAGAACATCCTCCCCAAGACTGCCCTTAACCTTTTTTAGCTCCTCTTCCAAATTTTTCAGCTCTTCCCTTACCCTCTCCTCCTTTAACTCTAACTCTTTTATTTTTATCCCCAAGGTGGATGCTTCTTTTTTCTTTTCCTCAATAGTCTTTGAAAGGGCACGAACCTTTTCTTCTGTTTGATGCATCTCCTCAAAGGCGCTTTGCATCTCCCTTTCCTTTTCCTTTAGTTCCTGGTTTATTACGTCAAACTCCCCCTGAAGCCTTTGAACCTCTTCCTCCTTTTGACGGATAACCTCCCTGAGTTCTTCTTCCTCTTGGGATAAAACTTCAATGTCTCTTTCCAAGTGTGTTAGCCTCCTTCTTGCGTTTTCTACCTCCTCCTGCAATCTTTCAATCTCTTTGTATTTATCCTCCGTTTCCTTTTGGATAAGGTCTAACCTTTCGCTCAACCTTCCCGTTTTTTCTTTGAAGGGAAGTATGGCAGTCCTCAGGGAGGAAAGCTCCTCCTCTAAAGCGGATGCTTTTTCTTGAAGTTTTTGGGCTTGTGCCTTTAGTTGCCTTATTTCCTCCTCCAAACCCATAACCCTTTGTTCTGTGGAAGTTTTTTCCTCAAGGACCTTTAAAAGCTCCTTTGAAAACAGCTTTACTTCTAAGTCCCTTTTTCTTTGGGAGAGTTCTCTGTATAGCCTTACCCTTTCCACCTCTTTGGCGAGCTTTTCCATCTGCACTTCCATTTCATCTATAAGAAGCCTCAGCTCTCTGTGTTTCAGCTCCACCTCTCCAAGTTGAACCAGTGCCTTTTGCTTTCTCTCTTCATATTCCCCTATGCCCGCCACCTCTTCAATGAGCTTTCTTCTCTCTACGGGTGTCATCTTCAGAAACCTTACAATATCCCCCTGAAGGACCACATTGTAGCCGTTTTCATATATGCCCGCCTTTGACAGAAAGTCAGAAAGTTCTTTTTCTTTGACCACTTGCCCATTGATCCTAAAAACACTTCTGCCGTCTCTATAAACTTTGCGGGAGACTATCACATCCTCCTCTGGCACAGGAAAGGCACCAAAATTTTTAAAATGCACCTCCACATAAGCATAATCTGCCTTCTCTCCATCCTTGCTGAAGATAAGATAGGAAAGGTTCTTTGCCCTAAGGGCTTTGGAAGTGGCTATTCCTAAGGCAAAGGATATGGCATCTCCTATGTTGGATTTGCCCGCACCGTTGGGACCTACCACAGCGATAAAGCCTTCCCCTAAGGGAATTTCTATCCTCTGCCTTCCGTAGGACTTAAACCCCTCAATGACTAATTTCTCTATATAACCCTTCACCTTAGTGAGTATAATTATAAAATCTTGAACGGTGAAAATCCTCTTATAAACTGGAAGCAGAGGTTAGAAAAAAGGCTACAGGAGTTTCTTGAGGGCATTGAACCGCCAATTTTACAGTCCGCTATGGCATATTATCCCCTCCAGGGAGGTAAAAGACTAAGACCATTGATCGTGTGTGCGGTGGCTGTAGCCCTTGGCGGAGACCTTGAGGATGCTATAACCGTTGGCTGTTCTGTTGAATTTATTCATAACTACTCCCTGATACACGATGACCTGCCCCCTTTGGACAACGACCAATACAGAAGGGGAAAGCCCACATGCCATGTACTCTTTGGAGAGGACTTGGCGCTTCTTGCGGGGGATGCCCTGCTAACCTTAGCCTTTGAGATACTTTCTGATAAAGATAACTTTAGAACCTTAGAGGCAGACAGGCTCCTTTTGATGATAAAACTTCTTAGTAAAAAGGCGGGTGCCAAGGGTATGGTGGGTGGGCAGGTGATGGATGTTAGAAAATTGGGAGAACTTGAACATATAAGCCTTAAAAAGACCGCAGAGCTTTTTTCTGCCTGTTTTATGTTGGGAGGTCTGGTTGCAAAGAGGGATGATCTTGTCAATGATTTGGAAAGGGTAGGTATGAACTTTGGACTTCTCTTTCAGATGTGCGACGATTATAAGGACAAAGACGGCTTTTACCAAAAGTTGGGGGAAGGATTAAGGGAACTTATAGAAACAAAAGGGCAAGAGGTAGCATCCCAACTCCAAGCCTTGGGTTTACTCACTACGGAGATGCAAGCCATTTTAAAGAGTTTTCTATGAAGCCCGCCCGTATCTTTTTGGTAGGTTTTATGTGCAGTGGAAAAAGCACAGTGGGAAAGCTATTGGCGGACAAGCTTAACTACACCTTTTGGGACATAGACCAAGTTATAGAGGAGAGGGAGGGCAAAAGCATAGAAGAGATATTTAAAAACAAAGGAGAGGAGTACTTTAGAAGCCTTGAGATGAAAGTTTTGGAGGAGTTTTTGGAAAAAGAAAAGGTTGTGGTTAGCACAGGGGGAGGACTTGGTGCGAACCCCTTTGCTATGGAGAAAATGAAGTCCGCAGGCTTGGTGGTATGGCTGGATTTAGACTTTGACACCTTTTTGCAAAGGTGTGCCCACCAAGAGGGCAGACCTCTTTTGAAGATGGGGTTAGATTACCTAAGGGCTTTAATGGAGAAGAGGGAAAAGGTTTATAGGCTGGCACATTTAAGACTGAAAGCGGACAAACCGCCCGATGCACTGGTGGAAGGGCTTTTATCTCAGCTTTAGAGTTGCCACCGCCAAGACGCTGAGCAGAATGGAGACGATCCAGAGCCTAACTACGATTTTGGGTTCTGGAATGCCCGAAAGTTCTAAATGATGATGAAAGGGTGCCATCTTGAAAAGTCTTTTGCCCTTTGTAAGTTTGAAGTATGCCACCTGAAGGATCACGCTCAGGGTTTCAAAAACAAAAATTCCTCCCGCTATGGGCAGAATAAGCTCCGCCTTGGCTACGAGGGCTATTACCCCAAGCCCCGCACCAAGAGATAAGGCACCCACATCCCCCATGAATAGCTGGGCTGGATAGGCGTTGAACCACAAAAAGCCAAGTCCCACCCCCACTATGGCAAAGCAGAGAACTGTAAGGTCCCCCGCATAGGGCACATAGGGAATGTTTAAATACTTGGCAATGTTCGCGTGTCCCACTGCGTAGGCTATTACACCCAAGGATGCGGCGGTGGTCATAACAGGTCCAACCGCAAGCCCATCAAGTCCATCGGTGAGATTTACCGCGTTAGATGTGGCTATGATCACCAAAACCGCAAAGGGTATATAAAAAAGCCCCAGGTCTATCTGAAGGTTTTTAAAAAGAGGAAAGTAAAGTTTTGTGCCTACCTCTGTAAATTTATAAAGGGCAAAGGCTGTAAGGGATGCCACAAGCACCTGGACGGAGAGCTTAGCCTTTGCGGATATACCCTTTTTGTTCTTCAGCTTGGTATAATCGTCCCAAAGACCTATGAGCCCAAAGCCGAGAATGCAAAGGGAGATCACCCAAAAGTAGGCAAGGTCCAACCTCATGAGAAGAAGGGAGGACAGAAGGACGGATACAAGTATCACTAATCCACCCATGTTGGGCACCAGTTTTTTGATGGTGTGCCCCTCCGGTGCGTATTCCCGCACGTAGCCCTTAAAAAGTCTCTGAAGGGCTTTCAGTTTTTTTAGGAAAATGGGCGTTAGCAGTAAAGTTAGAAGGAAGGCAAGCATTATAGCCAAAAAGGACCGAAAAGTTATGTATTTGAAAACATTAAAACCAAAGAAGAAGTCCTTTAGATAGAAGGAAAGATGGTATAGCATATCAGCACCTGTTTTTACTAAAAAGTCTATCCAGTATTATGGCGCAGGCGTTTCTCACCGAAAGGTGGTTCCAATCTCCCGCACCATAGATGGGCTCCAGTATGTAGTCAAAGGTCCTCATAAGGTCTGGGGGAATGCCATAACCTGTGCCGAAAAGGATTAAAAAGTCCTCCTGTCTTTTTTCTATCTCCCTTTTTAAAAACTCATAGCTTACAGTGTTTGGATAGGTTCTTGCGTCTGTGCCCACAAGCTTTGGCTTTCTTCCTCTCCTGTTTTGTATATCCTCTATAACTTCCTCCAAGTTGTAAGCGAGCCGAACAAGACTAACCGTTTCTGCCCTCGTTGGGTTGGTCTTCAAACCCTCTTCAGATGACCAATACTCTATCTGTTTCTTTATCACCGCCCTTTGGGCATCTACCGGCTGGACTATGTAAAAGGTGTTTATCTCATAAGCCCTAGCGGGTCTTGCTATATCGTGCAGGTCCATGGTGGTGAAGGAGGTTATTATGGTTCTTCCTTCTCTATCCATGGCGGGAAAATGTAGCAGTGCAATGAACACGTTGTGATTGAGCATTTAATTTATTTTAACCGCCTCTTTTTAACTTTGCCAAAAGCCTTTCCCAAAAGCCACCCTTTGGCTTTGCTTGCACCAAGGAAAGCCTGTTTAATATTCTGGTTAGTTCTCCTATCAGTTCGTCGTTGAAGGGGTTCTGTCCTATTATGTTCCTTATCAGCTTTGGATGGTATTTTATACTACCCGCATACCTTGGTTCTGCGGTGGTGAATTTTTGACACACAAGCCTTATGCTTTCATATACCTTTTTACCCTCTTCCTCTGAGGATACTTTGTTGACGATCAAGAAAAACTCCTTCAGACCTTCCTCTGAGTTCATCACCTTTATAAGACCGTAGGCATCAGCTATAGCGGTGGGCTCTGGCGTTGTGATCAGTATGGGTATTTGGGAAGAGGAAACTATGGCTATGGTGTCTGAGTGTATGCCGGGTGGCGTATCAAAGATAACCCAATCGTAGCGTCCTTCTGCAAACTCCTGAAGCCTTTGAATTAAAGTCTTTAGCCTGCCAAAGGGCATATTTACCAACTCCCTTATACCGCTACCGCTTGAGATGAAGTCAAAACCCTCCTCCACGGGGACAACCACTTCTTCAAGGAGTGCACCTCCTGTAAAGAAGTGATAGAGGTTTTTTGGTGGGGTTATACCAAGCATCAGATGTATGTTGCTCAGTCCAAGGTCTCCATCTATAAGCAGGACCTTTTTGCCGTTAGAGTAAAGGATCCTTCCTATGTTTATGGTGATTATTGTCTTTCCTACGCCACCCTTTCCGCTGGCAACGGATATGTAGCCCGTAGGTCTTTCCTTCCCTTCTAAAACCTTCAGGGGCATGGTCTGTAGTTCCATTACTCTTCCACCTTCAGAAAGAGTTTAGTAAGGTATTCATAGTTTGCAATTACCAGGTCCTTCGGAACCCGCTGTCCAGTTGTCCAGCAGAGTATGGGCAGTTTGGTGTGATAGGCAAGGTTCAAAACATAGCCGTGGTAGATGGTCTCGTCCATCTTTGTGAATATTAACCCTTTTATGGGCAATACACTAAACCTTTCCAACGCTTCCGCCATGACCCTTTCGTCCATGTTGGCGCTCACTGTAAAGTATATTTCCAAGGTGGGCAGTTTGTTAAAGAAGGGCACCAGTTCCTTTACCTTTATGTCATCATAATGGCTTCTTCCACCGGTATCCACAAGTAAGACATCCATGGAAGAAAGCTCTCCTACGCATTCTCTCAGTCTTTGGGGAGTGTCTGCGGTTCTGAAGGGCAATTCCATAATGCTAATAAATGTTTTTAGCTGTTGGACTGCACCCACCCTGTAGCTGTCTATGGTTATAACACCCACCTTTTTTCCAAGCTCCTTTATGTAATGGGCGAGCTTTGCCACCGTTGTAGTCTTCCCCACGCCCGTTGGACCCACCAGGGCTATGATCTTAAAGTCCTGTAGGGAACTTTCAAAATCCCTAACCAAGTTCAAGGTGCTTTCAAAGCCCATCTTTAGGGATTCGTAAGTTTCTCCCTTCAGGTCCAAACGCCTTAACTCGTAGTCATAACCGCTCCCTGCGTCAATGATCGCCTTTGCCACATCCTTTGCGACCCCCCTGTTTATAAGTTTGTTCATAAGGTTTAGCGCCCTTAGAGAGTATTCGCTTTCTATTGGTCTTGTTTCCTCTGAAGGCTCTACCTTTTGCTTTTTGACTAATTCAACCACTTCCCTTAGGCTTTCTTTTAGTTTGTTGATCTCTTCATAAACGCTATCTTGGCTTTTAAGATGGTTAGAAAAGTCTTCTGTGTCTGGGATGCCTATGGTAACCTCCAATTGGGAACGGGAGATAAAGGGTAAAAAGGGTATCAACCTTTTCTTTATGATCCTTGTGGATAGTATGGTGGCGTCTGGTCCGTAGAGATTTCTCACCTCCTCCACCGCCTCTTGAAGGGAATCCACCACCAATTTTTTAATCTTCATCTACGACACCCAGAACTTTTAGGTTTACCTGTCTATCAAGTTCATTATAAGATAAAACCGCAAGTTGGGGGAGGTATGCGGATAGGACTTTTTTGATGTGTCTTCTTAGGTTTGTGGCGGTTATCAACACTGGTTTAGCTTGGTATTGGACAAACTTTGAAATTTCTGAGTTTAGCTTGGGGTATATTTTGTTTATAAGCAGGTCAAGGAACTCCTCCTCCTTTCCCTCTTGCAAGTATGCACTAAGCTTTGCCTCCAACCTTGGAGAGATTATCAGTGCGTAAAGGACATTGTCCGTTAAATATAGCCTTGTGATCCTCTTTGCAAGCCTCTGCCTGACATATTCAGTAAGCAGGTCTGGGTCCTTTGTCTGTTCCACATAGTCTGCCAAGGTTTCCACTATGGTTAGAAGGTCGTTTATTGGGATGCCCTCACTTAAAAGGTTCTGTAATGTCCTGTGTAGGATAGAGATGGGTATCACATCTGGCACGAGCCCCTGCATAGCCTTTAGATACTTTCTGGTAAGGTTCTCCACCAGGTCTATAACCTCACCCCTACCAAGGATCTCGTGAAGGTTTCTCTTTATTACTTCAGAAAGATGTGTAATTATGGCGGTGCTTACATCCACCACCATGTAGCCCAGCCTTTGAGCCTTTTCTCTTATGTCCTCTGTGATCCAGTAGGCTTTTAAGTTGAAGGCGGGCTCGTGGGTTTCCACACCCTCAATGCTTCCCTTCACATTCCCCAAGTCTATTGCCAAGTATCTGTTTGGCATTACCTCGTAGCTACTGACCTCAAGCCCCCTTACGAGTATTCTGTATTGATAGGGTCTGAGGCGTAGGTTGTCCCTTATATGCACCAAAGGAACCACCACACCAAACTCTTGGGCAATCTGCCTTCTCATGGATTTTATCCTCTCCGGAAGATCTCCGCCCTGAGACTCATCCACCAAGGGCACAAGCCCATAGCCTATTTCAAAGGCAAGGGTCTCTGGTTGTGTGACGACCTCCTCTTCCGTCTTTTCTGGTGGCTTTTTCTGTTCCACCAAAAGCTTTTCCAACTCCTTGAGCTCCCTTTCCTGAATGCTCTTTTTCAGCAGATAGTAAAGTCCTCCTAAAAGCCCAGCCATGAAGAAGAAGGGAAGCTTAGGAAATCCTGGGATAAGCCCTATAAACGCCAAGAGGGCGGAGGAGAAGAGGAACACCCTGGGCTCTTTGGAAAATTCCTGAAGCAGAACATTTCCCAGCTGATCTTTGGATGAGGACTTTGTTACCACTATACCTGCAGAAGTGGAAAGCATCAAAGCGGGTATTTGGCTTGCAAGACCTTCGCCCACCGTTAGCAGGGTATAGTTAGAGACCGCATCAGAAAAGGGCACGCCTTTAAGGACTATGCCTACTATAAGACCACCCACCAAGCTCAAAAAGAGTATTATCAATGCTGCAACGGCGTCTCCCCTTATGAACTTGCTGGCACCGTCCATGGCACCGTAAAAGGATGCCTCCTGCTCTAACTGTGCCCTTCTCCTACGGGCTTCTTCCTCGGAGATCAGCCCGGCGTTGAGGTCTGCGTCTATGCTCATCTGCTTTCCGGGCATGGCGTCCAAGGTAAATCTCGCTGCCACCTCTGAGATCCTCTCCGCACCCCTTGTAATAACCACAAAGTTTATGACTATGAAGATCAAAAACACCACCAAACCTACCACTACATCCCCACCCACAACAAACTTACCAAAACCTTCTATTATGTGTCCCGCGGCGGAGGTGCCTTCATGTCCATAAAGTAGAATCCTTCTTGCTGCGGCAATGTTTAAAGATAGCCTAAGGAGTGTTCCCAAAAGCAGTATGGAGGGAAAGGCTGAAAGTTCCAAAGGCTCTTTTATAAAAGCAGTAAGCGTTAAAACCGTCAAAGAAAAAGTTATACTTAATGCCAAAAGCACATCAAGAAGCAGGGCAGGAATGGGCAAAATTATGGCACCCAATATCACCACAAAAGCCAAAAGCACCCATCCCTGCGTAAGGTTCATGCTAAAATTTTAAATCTCATGCAAATAGAAGTAATCAAAGGTAGCATCCTTGAGGTAAATGCGGATGTGATCGTCAATCCCGCCAACTCCTTGGGACTTATGGGTGGTGGTGTGGCGGGTGTGATAAAGAGGTTTGGAGGGGAGGAGATAGAAAAGGAGGCGGTGCAAAGGGCTCCCATACCGGTTGGCTCTGCGGTGCTTACTAGCGCAGGCAAGCTAAAATTCAAGGGTGTGATCCACGCACCCACCATGGAAGAGCCTGCCATGGAAAGCTCGGAGGAAAAGGTGAGGAAGGCGGTAAGGGCAAGCTTGGAGCTGGCAGACTGCTTGGGCTTTGAGACCTTGGCGATGCCCGGGATGGGCACGGGTGTGGGCGGACTTCCCAAAGAACTCTCCGCAAAGGCAATGCTTGAAGAAATAAAAAGCTTCAAACCCAAGAGCCTAAAGAAGGTCATTTTGGTGGATATAGACCCAGAGATGGTTCAAGCTTGGCAGAAAAATCTTTGTTAGCATCGGGCGGATTTTTAGGAAAGTCTAACAAACTTTATAAATTTCCCATCAAGGAAGTGAAGTTTTTCAACTCCCTTTTGGAGTTAAGGGAAAAACAGGGTTTTGTGGTTATCTCTTATAAGCTCTCAGAGGAGACCCTTGGTGTAAAGGTAAAGGCGTCCTTTTTCCCTTCCATTGTGTTTGTGGAAGTGGGAGAGCCCGTTGAGTTTGAAATAAGACCCAAGCCTTTTAAACTGAGTTTGAAGGGTTTTTCTTTGAACAGGGAAGAATACACAGAGAAAGTCATAAGGATAAAAGAGGAGATTGAAAAGGGCACTGTCTATCAGCTTAACCTCTCAACTAGGATGGACTTTAAACTTGAAGGTTCCCCTTTGGACCTTTTTTTGAACTTCTTTGAAAGGCAACCTACCCCCTACGCCTTTTTTCTTGACCTGAAAGACTTTTACATCCTAAGCGGTTCAATGGAGCTCTTTTTGGAAAAAAAAGGAGGGCTAATAAAGAGCAAGCCCATAAAGGGAACCGCCGAGAGTGAAAACGCTTTACAAAACAGCCAAAAGGATAGGGCAGAGAATTTGATGATCCTTGATATGATGAGAAATGACCTTTCAAGGGTGGCAAAGGTTGGCAGTGTGAAGGTGGAGGAGATCTTTAAGGTGGAAAAATACACAACCTTGTGCCAAATGCACTCCACTGTGGTGGCACAGACGGACAAAGACCTTGGAGAGATTTTATTTAACACATTTCCCCCTGCCTCCGTGACGGGCGCACCAAAGAAAAAGGCGGTGGAACTAATAGACGCTTTGGAGCCCCATACGAGGGACTATTACTGCGGATGCGCAGGCTTTGTTTGGAATGAGAATTTTACCCTGTGCGTTCTCATCAGAACAGCCTTTGGCAGTGGGCAAAATCTTTCTTACTACGCGGGCTCGGGCATTGTGTATGATTCGGAGGAAGAGAGGGAATGGGAGGAAACATTAAGCAAGGCAAAAGCTTTTTGGTCTGCGTAGAGGTTCCCGATGAACCTTGTGGAGTTAAAGGAAGCTCGTATAATTTAATATCCCAATGATAAAACTAAGCATATTGGGTTCTACTGGCTCGGTGGGGATGCAAGCTCTGGATGTGGTTAGGGCATACAGGCAGGATATTGAACTGGTGGGTTTGGTGGCAAGGAGGGCATCGGATAAACTGCTAAATCAGGCAAGGGAGTTTAAGCCCAAGTATGTGGTGTCCTATCAGGAGCCTGCAAAGGATTGGCTTGAAAGTCTTCCAAAGGAGTGTGTGTATTTGAAAGGTGAAGAGGGTTTGTTGGCTGTTGTGGAGGAATCTGAAAGGGTTTTGAACGCCATTTCAGGTATAGATGGACTTTTGCCCACCTTTTTTGTGCTCTCAAAGAACAAGATGCTACTTGCCAGCAACAAGGAATCTGTGGTCTGTTTGGAGGGGCTCATCAGAGAAAAGTCAGAAAATGTGGTGCCCGTGGATAGCGAGCACAACGCCCTTTTTCAACTGCTTTCAATGACAGACCGGCAGGAGCTAAAAAAGGTCTATCTTACCGCCTCCGGTGGTCCATTCAAAGACACGCCCATTGAAGAACTTTCAAAGGTAAAGCCCGCCCAAGCCTTAAACCATCCCACTTGGCAGATGGGACAGAAGATCACAGTGGATTCTGCCACTTTGATGAACAAAGGCATAGAACTTTTGGAGGCTAAGGCGCTTTTTGGTTTGGACCCAGACCTTATAGAGGTGGTGATCCATCCCCAAAGCCTGGTGCATGGAGCCATAAAGTTAAGAGATGGCAGTTTTCTCTTTCAGGTTTCTCCGCCCGACATGAAAATTCCTATAATGAACGCCATTTTTTATCCCAAAAGGCAAGAAAATTCCTTCAGAGAGGTTAGCCTTTTTGAGCTCTCTCCCATAGTTTTTGAGAGAGTGGATCGGCAAAAATTTAGGGCTTTAGCTCTGTGCGAATGGGTCGCAAGGATGGGAGGTGTTTATGTGCCCGTGCTTTTGGGTGCAGACGAGAGGGCGGTGGAGCTCTTTTTGGAGGAACGCATAAGCTTTGATAAAATAGTCCCCTTGGTGGAGGATGTGCTCTCTTCTGTAAGCATAAGAGACCCAGAAACCGTAGAGGAGATCATCCAAGCGGTAAAATGGGGCTACAAAAAGGTGGATGAGGTGTTAGACAGAGTGCTATGAGGGAGGTCTTTTACGCCGTACTCTTTGTGTTCTTTGCCTTTTTGCCCTTTCATCTTTTATCTTCTCCAAAGGCTTACTCGGTGAGCATGAAAAACACAGACCCATCCAAGTTTGAGTTAAAGGTGGGCAAAGAAGGAGGAACTCTCTATTACATACTTTTGGGAGACCCAAAGACCTTGAACCCAGCCCTTGCCCAAGAGACCAGTTCCACCGCAGTCCTCTCGGACCTTTTCAGCGGGCTAACAAGGCTGAACCTAAAAACTATGGAGTATGAGCCTGATCTGGCAGAGAGCATCTTAGCCTTTGAGGATGGAAAAAGGTATGTGGTAAAGCTAAGGAAGGATGTTAGGTGGAGCGATGGGAAGCCCTTTACTGCGGAGGATGTGGTATTTACATATAGAGATGTCTATCTCAACAAAAACATTCCTAACTCTACCGCAGACATGCTGAGGGGAGTTCTCAGAGAAGAAAAGGATGTGGAGAACTTTGTAAGGGCAATAGACCCATACACCCTTGAGTTTAATCTTCCAAAGCCCTTTGCACCCTTTCTTGGCATCTTGGCAAGCTCCATCTTACCCAAGCATAAGCTGGAAAAGTTCGTCAAAGAAGGGACCTTTATGCAGGCTTGGAATGTGAGCACAAACCCAGAGGAGATCGTGGGCACGGGACCCTACAAGCCAAAAAGATACATAAAAGGACAGCTGGTGGAGTATGAGGCAAACCCCTATTACTATAGAAGGGACGAGGAGGGCAAAAAACTACCATACATAAAAAGAAGGGTCGCCTACATAGTGCAGGACCCGGACACAGCCCTTCTCATGTTCTCCACTGGCAAGGCAGACTATCATGGCATCAGACCCACGGACCTTATGACTGTAACCCGCCTAAAGGGCGTCAGCCTTTTTGATTTGGGACCCACTCCATCCACCACCTTTCTTGTTTTTAACCAAAACCCGCAGGCGGACATTCCCAAGCATAAGCTACGGTGGTTCCAAAATTCCCAATTCAGAAGGGCAATCTCTATGGCAATAGACCGCTCTGGAATAAGTTTGCTCGTCTATAACGGCCTGGCACAGCCCCTCTATGGACCAATCACGCCCGCCAACAGACCTTACTATTACGAGGGACTGTTTCCAGAAATTCCTTATGACCTAAAAACCGCCAGAAAGCTCTTGGAGGAGCTTGGCTTTTCAGACAGAAATAAGGATGGCTGGCTTGAGGACCCAGATGGAAATACCTTGGAGATCATACTCCTCACAAACGCAGAAAACAAAGAAAGGCAAGCCATAGGAAACATGATAAAGGAGGACTTGGAGAAGTTGGGTATAAAGGTAGTCTTTAACCCTGTAGATTTTAACGCTCTGGTGCGCAGGCTCACCACCCCTCCATACCAGTGGGAGGCTGTAATAATAGGTCTCACCGGTTCCTTGGACCCACACTTTGGCAGAAACGTATGGCATTCTTCTGGCACCTTGCATATGTGGAACCCAAGGCAAAAAACGCCAGCTACAGTTTGGGAGAAAGAGGTGGATGAACTCTTTGACAGGGCTTCTTCCGTGCTAAACAGGGAAGAAAGAATTGGGCTATACAGACACGCCTACAGAATAATAGTTAGAGAGCAACCTCTCATATTCTTGGCTACTCCAAAGAGCATGGTGGGAGCCAGGGATAAGTTTGAAAATTACTTTCCCACCGTTTGGGGGCAATACGAGGAGGAGTATATGTTTTTCAAGTGATAAGCTCTCTGAGCCTTTCCCGAAGAACTTGGTAGGTTATCTCTTTGATTATGCCCTCCAACGGCACTGATTCAATACTCTTTTTGAGTTCCTCCCTAAGGAGTTCCCTAACAAGGTCGCCCAGATTGAAACCTTCAAAGGCTTTTTTGATTTCCTCTTTAATGGCTTCCTCTATCACCTGCTTAACATCCTCCAAGGGCAAGCTTCTTAATGCATCCTCCAACATTTCTGTTTTTTGTTCCGAAACGTTTACCATGGGCACAGCCTCCTTTATAGGTATTTGTGAGATCGGTGTGGTTTCTTCCTTTTGTTCCTTCAAGACAGACTCTTCCATAGGTAATTGGCTTTCCTCTAACTTAGGCATTTCAACTTCTTTAATGATCTGGGGAAATTCCTCAACTTCAACACCCTCTTCTTTTTCTTGCACAGCTTCTTGCTTCTCAAGTAGTTCCCCAAGCATTTGTATAAGTGCTGTTTCTTGTTCCTTCAAAGGAACGAGGATTTCTTTAAATTTTTCTACTATTTCCTTGGGACTCTCTTCCCTTGAAATTGCGTGCTTATTTCTGAGCGGAACATCATCTATGTTTATGTTAAACAGTTCGTCTATCAACACCAAAAAGGGCTTTTGAGCTATATCCTGGTCTTTAGCCAATTCCATTAATCTCTTCTTTGCTGCAAGCCCCGAGATCGCATCAAATATAACTCCATCTACATCTTTTAAAAGGCTTTCCAAGTCTCTAAAGGACCTTATGACAACTGGCTCAAAATTTTCAGATAGTAAGGAAATGATGCTATCCGCCAGGGTGCTATCAAAGGACACTACTGCAACCTTCTTCTTTGGATTAGCACTTTCGGGGATGTATTGGGAAACCTCCTCCTTGGACTCTGGCTGTGCCTCTGCAAGTTTAAACCCTTCTTCAAAAGCTAATGTTTCTATGCCTTCCTGTTCTGAGGGAGTTATCTCTATCGCTCCCTCTACTTCTCCCACAGTTTGTTTGTGGGTTTCTATTTCAAGCTCTAAGGTAGGCAATTGGTATTCTTCTGTTTCTTGTGCAGGTGCCATAACGGCAGATAGAATTTGATCAGGGGTACTTTCTCTTGGTATAAGCATCTTTTTTTGTGGTCTTAGATTTTTAGCATTTATAGGGAATAGGTCATCCACAAGCACCACAAACTTCGCATCTTTAAATTTTTGTTGATACATGTTGTTTATATCTTCTTCGGAGAGTGCCCCCGATATTGCGTCATAAATGATCACATCAAAATATGGAGTTGCCAAACTAAGAGCCTCTTCCCCATTTTTAACGTCCATAACTTCGTATTCACTGAGGGCATTCTTTAGCTGTTTTACTAAATTTCTATCGAAGGAAACTATCAAGACTTTCATTTTCTTCCCTCCATTTCTTTAAATATATTATCAAGTATTCTTTTTGCCTCCTCAATACTTTCCCTTGGTATTATCCTGTGGGTAGCAATAGCCAGCCGAACAGCCTTTAGCTTCCTTTCTAAACCTAGTGGGTAGGTTTTTTCAACTATTTTTACTTCAGTCCCTTTCTGTTCAGCTTGCGGGATTAGCATATAAACAATGCCTATTGCAAATAGTATCAATCCAGCCAAAGCTATACCAAAGTGCGTTGGGTTTTTGAGCAGTTCCTCTGTATATTCTCCAAAATTGTATTTTCTGGTATATATATATATCTCCGCCTTGGATGGCGATATTTTGTGGTAGGACGAATACATATTGACATCCATAGGGTTCTGAAATACCTGACCATATATGTATATCTTTCCTTCGGCAGGTTTAAATATAAAAAATCCTTGGTCTGGATAGTCTATATTCTTTAGCTCTTTACCTTCATATACTGAAAGCATAAAACTGGCAAAATTTGCGTTTATTTTCTCTTGCTTCTTTATAGCGTATATTTCAAAGGATGTATATATTCCCAATCCAAACAATAAGAAACCCAATGTCACGAAAATAAGAGACAGAAATATTTTCATCTTTACCCTCCAACTGTTATAGCTTCTATAAGCAAGGATGGAGAACCCACATGCCCATACATCCTGAGGTCTTCTCCTATTCCCACCAAATTTTTCAGAAGTTCCTGAATGTTCCCTCCTATAACTACTCCCTTCACTGCTCTCTCCTTCTTGCCACTCTTATAAATTATACCAGAAGCACCCAAGGAAAAGTCTCCGGAGATGGGGTCTGCGGTATGCAAACCCATAAGGTCTAAAACCAAAAATACCTCCTCGTAAGCCCTCAACAGGTCCTCCAGAGTGTGGGTCCCCCTCTCTATGTAAAGGTTCCTTATGCCAGAGGTGGGCAGGCTTTTATAGCCGTGCCTTACCGAATTGCCCGTTGGTTTGGCATTGCATTTAACCGCTGTATATACACTGTGCAAGAACCCTTTAAAAATTCCCTTTTCAATTACTATGTTTTTGTTGGAGGGAACGCCCTCTGCGTCCAACTCCAAAGAACCCACACCCCCTTTTAGGGTCCCGTCATCTATCACAGTTAGCAAAGGGCTTGCTATTTCTTGTCCTTCTTTACCCTTTAGCAGGGTTTTGTTTTTTACGAGGGCATCCCCCAAGAACATCGGGCTGAAAGCCTCCAAAAGGGATACCGCACTGTCTCTGAAGAAGACAACGGGAATAACCTTTGTTTCGTAAGAAACCGCCCCCAACTGGGCAGTAGCCTTAAAGACCACATCCTTAGCCATCTCTTCAAAGTTTATGTCCTTTAAATATCTACCGCTCCTGTATTCATAGGATATAGCCTCTTCCCCGTTTTCTACTGCAAGGGCTGAGGTAAGGCAGGAAAAGTAAGTGGTTGCGTAGCTGTATTCAAGACCATGAGAGTTAAAGCAATGAACATCCACTTTAAACTCCTTCAGGCTTGTTTTTCTTGTGCCCACTACCCTTCTGTCAAAGCCCTTTGCGAGCCTTTCAAGGTTTATAAGCAACTCCGCTTTGTCCTCCACACTCAGAGAAAGTCCCTCGTGATCGTAATCCGCCTGCAACTGCCCTTTAAACTCCCCTTTGTTCAGAACAAAGCCGTCATCCTCTGGCGTTAGCTCCAAGGATTCCACTGCCCTCTTTACACAGCTTGAGACCGCTGTCCAGGATAGGTCTGTAGTGTATGCAAATCCCTGTTTAAAATCCTTTAGGATCCTTATGCCCAAGCCAACCTCCTTTGACTTGGAAAGGTTTTCCAAACTCTCTCTTGAGGTCTCCACCAAGAGTTTTTCCGTGCTCTCTATGTATGCTTCGTATTCATACTCTCCTTTTAAGGAGTCTCCTATCCACTTCTTTAATTGTTCCATCGTGAAAGATTTTATAATAGTTTTTTGGCTATGGCGGAAGAGAGAGAAAAGGTAGAAGAGAAAAAGGGAGTAAGAAAGATCCTATTTTTAATACCTATCCTTTTGTTACTTTTGGCAGTTGCGGGCGGAGGTGTCTATTTTTTCCTACTCAACAAACCTGAGAAGGAAAGTGAGGAAAGGGTTGCGCCCTCCCATGTGGGGGTTATGGTAGATTTGGGAGTATTCACCGTCAATTTGGCAGACAGAGGAACGGATGCCTATGCAAGGGTAGCCATAACCTTGGAGCTTTCCAACGAAAAGGTAAAACAGGAGGTGGATAAAAGGATGCCCATAATCAAGGACGCCATCATAGATGTGATAAGTAGCAAGAACTCGGATTTTGTGAGGACGCCCGAGGGAAGGGAAGCCCTAAGGTTAGAGCTCATAAAAAGGCTCAACATTATTCTGGTGGAAGGCGGCGTCCGAAACATATACTTTACTGAGTTTGTAGTTCAGACGTCGTGATGGATCTCTTTTATAGCCTTTTAAAGGTCCTGCTCTCTTTAGCCATAGTGGTGGTGCTCATACTTTTGGTGGTTCCATACCTGCATCCTCTTCTAACAAGGCTGAGCCTTAAAGGAAAGTCCGGGAATGTGAAGGTTTTAAGCATTGTTCCCCTTATGAGGGGTGCCTTTTTGGTGGAGCTTGAGGTAAAGGGGGTGTATATGTTGATCCTTGTAAGCGAAAGGGGTGCGGATGTTGTTTATAAAGACCTTAGCCCTTAGCTTTTTGGTAATTGGTGTTTGCTACTCCCAAGAGCAAATACTGCCAAACATAGAGCTAAAGGTTGGCACAGGACAGCTGGACACCTCCATAAGGCTCTTGATCCTCCTGACCGTTCTATCCCTCGCCCCATCCATTCTGATCATGACAACCTCCTTTGTTAGGATCGTTATAGTGTTATCCTTAATAAGGCAGGCTTTGGGTGTTCCCACCGTTCCACCCAATCAAGTGATCGTATCCCTTGCCCTCTTTTTGACCTTTTTTATCATGAAGCCTGTTTTTGAAAGCATAAACCAAAACGCACTTCAGCCTCTGCTCAAGAGGGAAATAACCGATCAGGTGTTCTTTGAAAGAACCTCGGACATATTAAAGGAGTTCATGGCTAAGCATACAAGAAAGGAGAGCATAAAGGTCTTTTTGGATGTATCTGGTATGAGCAAGGAGGAAAAGGAAAAGATCAGATCACCAAAAGATATTCCCCTAAGCGTGCTGATCCCCGCCTTTATGGTAAGCGAAATAAGCGTGGCTTTCCAGATAGTCTTTCTGCTATACCTACCCTTTTTGATCATAGATTTGGTGGTTGCGTCCATACTTATAGCCATGGGCATCCTCATGATTCCGCCCCAGATCATATCCTTGCCCTTTAAACTCATGCTCTTTGTATTGGCTAATGGCTGGGAACTTGTTATACTTTCCCTTGTAAGGAGCTACCAATGAGCCCAGACCTGATCCTTTCTATGGGACAGAAGATGCTTGAGATGGCTTTTATTTTGGCGGCACCCGTCCTTTTGGCTACCTTCCTTGTGGGACTTATCATTAGCATTCTTCAATCTGCCACCCAAATACAGGAAATGACCCTCAGCTATATCCCAAAGCTCATAGCGGCCTATGTGGTCGTTCTCCTTTTGGGTGCATGGATGCTAAACAAACTGCTGGACTTTACAAAGGAGCTCATAGTTAATATTCCCGTCTGGCTCCGATGATCTCCCTTGACCTAAACAGCCTTTTAACCCTCTTTTTACTTCATGTTAGGGTTATTTCCTTTCTCTTTATGGTGCCCTTCTTTGGTAGAGAACTATTGCCAAACACTTTTAAGGTCTTCTTTGCTACTGCCCTTTCCTTTATGCTCTTTTTATACACAGACCAAAAACCCATAGAGTTTGCCACCACAGGGCACTTTTTCCTTGCCATTTTAAAGGAGTTTATCTTTGGTTTTTTCAGTGGTCTTTTTCTTAGGTTTATCTTTGATGCGGTTATGATGGCGGGGGAGGTCATAGGCATAAACATGGGCTTGTCCATTGCCACCCTTTTCCTTCCCCAACAGCCCCAAGCTTCTGTTTTTTCTGTGTTTTTTATGCTACTTTTTACATCCTTTTTCCTCTCGGTGGGAGGTCCGGAAATTGTCTTTCTCTCCCTTGCCAATAGCCTGAGCAAGGTGCCCTTGGGAACCTTTGACCTCTATTCCACAAACCCAGATGTGTTCCTAAAGCTTTTTTATGAGAGCTTTAGCCTTGCGGTTAGAATTTCCCTGCCCATAGTTCTGAGCATGCTCCTTTTAAACCTAACCCTTGCCCTACTGAATAGGTTCATCCCTCAGATAAATGTCTTTGTAGTTGGTTTGCCTATGCAGGTGTTTTTAGGCTTTGTCCTTTTGGTGGTCCTCTTTCCACTAATATCCTATCTGCTCTCAAGCCACCTAAAGGAGTATATAATCAAATTCAGCAGGGCTGTAGGAGGCTAATATGGCGCAGGAAAACAAAACAGAAAAGGCGACGCCTTATAGAAGAAGAAAGCTCAGGGAGGAGGGTAATGTAGCCAAAAGTGTAGAGATCGCCACCGCAAGCACGATCCTCTTAGGGAGTATAGTGATCTTCTTCACAGGATATACGCTTTTTAGCAAAGTTTTAGAGCTCTTTTGGAATGTTTCCTTAAATCCACTCGTTGGTTTCCATAGAATTTTCACCCAAATAAAGGAAAGCATAGTTCCCCTTATACTACCCTTCTTTGTGCTAAGCCTTTTGGTGGTTATTCTTACCCACATAGCCCAGTTTGGTTTTATATTCACCACAAAAACCCTTGAGCCCAAGCTTGAAAGGCTAAACCCCTTTGAGGGTCTAAAGAGAATTTTCTCACTGACTACCCTCTTTGAGCTTACAAAGAACCTGCTGAAGGTCTCCCTCCTTATGATCGTTGCCTATTTCTTTGTTAAATCTGAGCTTTGGGAACTCTTTAACCTCTTTGCAAGCGAGAGCTCAACCGCAATAAGGAGTTTTTTGAGCTTTACCTTTAAGTTGGTGATCTTTATCTCGGTGATTGCACTGTTTATAGCCCTTTTGGACTATGCATACAAACGGTGGGATTACGAAAGAAGAATCAGGATGAGTAAGGAGGAGGTAAAGGAGGAATACAAACAGCACGAGGGTAATCCCCTTGTTAAAGGTGCCATCAGGCGGAGGATGAGGCAGTTGTCTAAGGGTAGGATGCTTCAGGAGGTTCCCAAGGCGAGCGTTGTTATCACAAACCCCACTCACATAGCCATAGCCCTCCGTTATGACCCCAGCGAGGGAGATAAAGCACCTATCATCTTAGCAAAGGGCAAGGGTGAGGTAGCGGAGAGGATCGTAGAGGTTGCCACCGTTCATGGCGTCCCCATAGTCAGAAGGGAAGAGTTAGCCAGAGCACTCTATCCAGTGTTGGAGGTTGGGGAGGAGATCCCACCTAAGTTCTACAGGGCGGTGGCGGAGGTTATAGCCTTCGTTCTCTCTCGCAGGAAGAGGATTGCGGTATGACGGACCTTGGAAAGTGGCTGATCTTTGTGGGTGTGTTTTTTATAGTCTTTGGACTGGTCCTTTTGTTGGTCCAAAAGCTTCCCTTTGGTTTTGGCAAACTGCACGGGGATATCTTCATAAAGAGGGACAACTTTACCTTTTACTTTCCCTTAGCCACTTCCCTGCTTATAAGCCTTTTACTGACCCTTATCCTTAACCTTATATTTTGGCTTTTGAGAAAGTGAGTGGCGGAGCCGACGGGACTTGAACCCGCGACCTCCGGCTTGACAGGCCGGCGTTCTGACCTGGCTGAACTACGGCTCCTTATTTTTTTATTATATCACTTTTTAGGAAAATAAACATCGAGGGTGTTCTAAAAACACAAACCCATTGACACACAAGAGTTTTAAGGCTAAAATCTAACCCTGATATTTCTTAGCCTGCGGTTCAAGCTGAGGCTGGAGGGGCATCCCAATGAGGGATTTTTTAAAACAGCTTAGAAGGGTAGCTAACTTTTTCATACCTTAAGTATAATTTTAACATAGTGAAGGTTGTTATTTTAGAAGAGGGGGCGGACTTGGACGCCCTCTCCTGTGCCTACGGCGTGCTCCTTCTTTATCAGGACGCATACCTTTTAAAGCCCTCCTTGCTTTCCAGAAAGGCGGGTGAGGTTTTTAAAAGGTTCAAAGAAAGGTTCAGAATTTTGGAAGAACTTCCGCAGGAGTTTGACTTGGTTTTGGTGGATGCCCACCATGTGGAGGAATACAAGTTTGCAGGAGTTAAGGAAATTTACATATTTGACCATCATCCAAAGGCACCCAAGTGGTTCAAGGGAAAGGTGGATGCGGTAGGCAGTGCAACCACCTTGGTGGTGGAGGAACTCCAAAGGTTAAACATAGAGATAACTCCAGAGGATGCAGCCCTTTTGGCTTTGGGCATTTACGAAGACACTGGGAGTTTAACTTACGAGGGAACCACTGAACGGGATGCCCTTGCATTAGCTTGGCTTTTAAAAAAGGGTGCAAACCTAAGAACCATAAGGGAATTTCTCAGGGAGAGCTTGAGTAAGGAGGAGATAGACTTTTTGTCTAAAAGTTTGGTTGCCCTTGAAAAGCTGTTTATTGATGGCTCAAAGGTGGTAGTCTTTGTGCTGAGGTCGGAGGAATACAACCCGGACTTTTTGCAGGTGGTGTATCGCTTGGAGGAGGTAAAGGATGCGGACGCCTTTTTTGTGATCGTTTCCGTTGGCAGTAAAACCTACCTCTTTGGCAGAGGACTAAAGGGTCGCTTTGACACTTCAAAAATTTTGGAAGCCTTTGGTGGTGGAGGGCACAGCTTTGCCAGTGCGGTAAAGTTGGAAAACGTGTCCGCAGAGAGGCTAAAAACCCTATTGGTGCAACTGCTTAAGGGAGATAATCCAGCAATAAGGGTTAAGGATGTGATGAACTATCCACCTTTTGCCCTGAGGGAAGATATGACCGTGGAGGAAGCTTTGATTTCCCTTGCGGAGAGAAACTTTGCTGGTGCGCCTGTTTTGAACCAAGAGGGAAGGCTTGTAGGTGTGATTTATAAAAAAGTCCTTTTAAAGGTTGCCAAGCTTTTTCCTTCAAAGCAGGTGAAGGACTTTATGCAGACGCAGTTTCACACCCTAAGCCCGGAGGATTTTGTTTGGGATGCGGAGGCTATTTTATCCACCTACGGAGAAAAGCTAATACCTGTGGTGGAAGACCAAAAGCTTGTGGGTGTGATCACACGCTTGGACCTAATGCAAACCCTAAGAAAACAGACAGAACCCTTAAAGCCCTCCCACCGTAAGGTGCAACTTCCCAAAGAGGTGGAGGAGTTGGCAAGGGTTGTGGGAAAAATCTGCCAGGAGTTTGGTTTTAAGGGCTACTTGGTGGGTGGCGTGGTAAGGGACATGCTTATGGGAAGGCGAATTTGGGATTTGGACTTTGTGGTGGAAGGGGACGGACTAAAGGTGGCAGAAAGGTTTGCCCAACATTACGGCGTAAATATCCATCCCTTTCCAGAGTTTGGCACCGCACATTTAAAAGTGGGAGATTTTAAGATTGAGTTTGCCACCACCCGTAGGGAAACCTACCCTCATCCCGGTGCCTACCCAGTGGTAGAGCCCGCCTCTTTAAAAGAAGATCTCTTCAGAAGGGACTTTACCATCAACGCCATGGCAATATCGGTGATGGAGGAGGACTTTGGAACACTCATAGACTACTTTGGAGGGCTCAGGGACCTAAAGGACAAGCTCATAAGAATACTCCACCCCCTCAGCTTTGTGGAGGACCCCGTCAGAATCCTCAGAGCACTACGCTTTGCAGGTAGGTTTGACTTTAAGCTCTCCAAAAGCACAGAAAAGGCAATGTTAAGCGCCCTCTCTATGCACCTTTTAAAGCATGCGTCAAGGGGCAGACTTCTAAAGGAGCTAACCTTAGCCTTCCGGGAGGAAAAACTCCTTGACATACTAAAGCTTTACAGACAATACAAGGTTTTGGAGGAGCTAATAGATGGCTTTCAATGGAGCCAAGATTTAGAACTAAAACTGGAAAAGTTAAAGGAGGTGATCTCTTGGCACAAAATTGAGTTTTCGGATAAAAACCTTGAATACGGCTGGCTCTATTTGGTAATTCTCTTGGAGAGGGTAAAGGGAGAGGAATTTTTAAAAGAGATGGGCGCACCCGCATGGGTTAGAGAGCTATACCGCACCTACAAGGAGCAAGCTAAGGAAGTGATAAAAAAACTCCATCAAGCCAAAAAGCCCTCGGAGGTTTACCTGACCCTGAAAAGGTTCAACGAGCCCTTTTATTTGCTTTTGGCGGTAGAGGAGAGCCTAAGACCAAAGATCGTTCTTTACATGGAAAAGCTCAGTAAGTTGAAGGTAGATGTTTCCAAGTTTTTTGGCTTGAAAGGGCAAGAGCTCGGAAGGGCGATAGAGAATGAAAAATTGAGGCTGATGGACGAGACCTTCACTCTAACCTAGCTTGCTTTATTTCCCTTCTAAACCAAATGCCACCCTTTATTTCAAAAAAACTGCGCTGAAGTTCCACAAGCTGTTTTGTACCACCCATAGCCAAGGCGAACATCCTCTCAAACTGCTCCTTTGTAAATGTGTTTTCTTCTCCCAAAGCTTGAATTTCAGAGATCATGCCTTGACCTGTAGCCACTAAGTTCATATCCACCTTGGCGGAGGAATCCTCTTCAAAGTTAAGGTCCAAGAGCACTTCATCCCCCACTATACCCACGCTAACTGCAGCTACAAAATCCTTTATGGGAGTGGAGTTTAAAACGCCTTGATTGTATAGCTTTATGACCGCATCCGCCAGGGCTACAAAGGCACCCGTTATGGACGCAGTGCGGGTGCCACCGTCCGCCTGCAAAACATCGCAATCCACCCAAAAGGTCCTCTCACCCACCTTAGTTAGATCCAAGGCGGTGCGCATAGCCCTACCTATGATCCGTTGAATTTCGTGGGTTCTCCCGCCGATCTTACCCGCAACGGATTCCCTTATGCTTCTCGTCTGCCCCGCCCTTGGGAGCATGGAGTATTCGGCGGTGATCCAACCCTGACCCTTTCCCTTTAAAAAGGGCGGAACGCCATCCTGAACCGAGACTGCACACACCACCTTTGTGTTGCCAAACTCCACAAGGACGGAGCCCTCTGCGTATTTTAGGTAATCCCTTTCAATCTTTATAGGTCTGAGCTCGTTAGGTTTTCTGCCGTCCTTCCTCAAACCTTGGCTCCCATAGCCTTAGCCTTTTCAATCACCTCCTCTATGGTGCCCACCATGTAAAAGGCCATCTCTGGCAGATGGTCATACTTACCCGTCAATATTTCCTTAAAGCTCCTTATGTTATCCTCAAGCCTGACATACTTTCCGGGCATACCGGTGAATTGCTCCGCCACGTGGAAGGGTTGAGCCAAGAACCTTTGGATCCTTCTCGCCCTATTGACTATTGCCTTGTCCTCTTCGGAAAGCTCTTCCATTCCAAGGATGGCGATGATCTCTTGAAGTTCTTTATACCTTTGGAGGACCCTCTTGACCTCCATGGCGGTTTCGTAATGCTCCGTTCCCACAAACTCCGGTGCCAAATACTTAGAGGTAGATTCAAGCGGGTCCACCGCCGGGTATATGCCAAGCTCTGCGAGCCTTCTTGCGAGCACTGTGGTTGCATCAAGGTGGGCAAAGACCGAATAGGGTGCAGGGTCTGTGATGTCGTCTGCGGGCACATATACCGCCTGGATGGATGTCAAGGAACCCTTCTTGGTGGAGGTGATCCTCTCTTGAACCTCTCCTACGTCCGTGTTGAGGGTGGGCTGATATCCAACCGCAGAGGGAAGCCTTCCAAGCAGTGTGGAAACTTCAGAACCAGCCTGCACAAACCTGAAAATGTTGTCTATGAAAACAAGAACATCTTGCCCTTCCACATCCCTAAAGTATTCTGCCATGGTTATGCCCGTCTGTGCCACCCGGAACCTAACACCCGGAGGCTCGTTCATCTGCCCATAGACCATAACCGTGTAGGGAAGAACTCCCGATTCCTTCATCTCGTGCCAAAGGTCGTTTCCTTCCCTTGTCCTTTCGCCAACGCCTATGACCACCGAAAAGCCCTTGTGGAACTTGGCTATGTTGTGGATCAACTCTTGCATAAGAACCGTCTTGCCAACCCCCGCACCACCAAAGAGACCAACCTTCCCACCCTTCACATAGGGCTCCAGAAGGTCCACCACCTTTATACCCGTTTCCAAAATCTCCACCTTTGTGGATTGCTCTTCCAAGGGTGGAGGCTCCTTGAACATAGGCCAAAACTCTTCCGCATTTACCGGTCCCGCTTCGTCTATGGGCTGTCCCACCACATTGAAGATCCTGCCCAAGGTTGCCCTTCCCACTGGCACCTTTATAGGACCGCCCAAGTATTCCACCTCTTGTCCCCTCACCAAACCGTCGGTGGGACCCATGGCTATGCTTCTCACCCTACTCTCTCCTATGTGCTGGGCTACCTCAAAGTATAGCTCCTCCTGAGCCCAATTGCCCCTATCATCAATAAAGCGCCTTATGGTCTTCAAACCGTGCCTAACCGGTGGCAAATTCTTCTCAGGAAACTCTACGTCCACAACTGCACCTATAACCTGAACGATTTTCCCCTTCATAATGGGCAATATTTTAACATATAATTGAAATCGTGAAAGCCATAGAGGTTTCCTCCATTCTTAAGCTTTTGGAAGGCAAAGAGGACGGACAAAAGATAGAACAGGAGTTAAGAAGGATAGAGAAGAGAAAGGAAAAGGTCTATGTGTCCAACTATACCCTTTTGGAATTGGCTTATCTTCTTGAGTTTGTCTATGGGCTAAGCAGGGAAAGGGTGGCAAAGGTGCTGAAAACTCTCTTAGAGGACCCTCTTTTTAAAGTGGAGGAGGAAGAGGTGTGGAAGGATGCCCTTAAGCTTTATTTGGAGGGCACTGAGCTTTCGTCTGCCCTCAGAGAGGTGCAATACAGGAGGGTGGATGTTGATGGAACGGTCGGTTAAGGTAAAATTCTGCGGTATCAAAAGGGAGGAGGATATAAAAAAGGCTTTGGAATTAAAGGTGGATTATGTGGGTTTTATGCTTTATCCAAAGAGCCCAAGGTTTGTAGGTTGGGAAGGGTTGGCGGGACTTTTGGAGTTAGCACAAGGAGTGAAAAGGGTAGGTGTTTTTGTCAATCCCACTCTTGAAGAGATAGAGAGGGCTTTTGAGCTTGGCATAGACTTGGTGCAACTCCACGGAGAGGAGGATTTTGAATTTGCAAAAAGGGTGGGTTTGGAGAGGGTGATAAAAGCCTTTCGGGTAAAAGACCAAATCCATGTGGAAGAAGCATGGAAGCAAGCTTACGCGATCCTTTTGGACACCTACTCAGACAAAGCTTACGGTGGGACCGGAAAGAGCTTTGATTGGAGCATAGCCCAAGCTTTGGTGGAAGAGGGCTTTAAGGTTTTTCTCTCCGGAGGTTTAAACCCAAAGAATGTTCCCCTTGCAGTGCAACAAGTAAAACCCTATGCGGTGGATGTGTCCTCGGGCATAGAAAAGGAGCCCGGTGTAAAGGACCACAAAAAAATGGAGGAATTCATCCATGCAGTTGAGAACCCATCTAAAAATTGACCAAGGGCTAAGCGGAAGTCCCGTAGAGGTGGGAGAAGGTTATGCGGTGGTGGAGCTAAAGACAGAGGAAAACATGCGCGCCGATGAGAAAAACTTGGTGCATGGAGGTTTTATCTTTAGCCTTGCGGACTACTGCGCCATGCTGACGGTCAATGAACCCACCGTTGTTTTGGCATCCGCCAAGGTGGATTTTAAAAAACCCGTGGTGGTAGGAGACACCCTCCGGGCAGAGGGCAGACTTCTAAGGGCAGAGGGCAAAAAGCGGTGGGTAGAGGTAAAGGTCTATAGAAACCAAGATTTGGTCTTTTTGGGAGAATTCTTGTGCGTGGTGCCCGATAAACATGTGCTTGATGTTGGGTAAATTTTGTGATAGATTTAATATAAATCTAACTAAGGAGGTGATGTCATGGTCAGGGCAGTGCTCTTTGGCTTAAGTGCTGTTGCCTTAGCTTTAGCCCAACCAAAAATTGAGGTGAAGGATCCATGGGTCAGGCTCGTCCCACCCAAATCAAAAAACACCGCCGCGTACATGAAGATTGAAAACATGGGAACAGAGGCAGACAAGCTGGTAGATGCGTCCGGCAATGTTTCCAAGATCACCGAGCTTCACGAGACGGTGGAGGGCAAAATGCGCCGGGTAAAAGCCATAGAAGTTCCCGCAGGGAAGACCGTTGAACTAAAGCCCGGAGGTCTTCATGTAATGCTCATAGAACTCAAGGAACCCCTCAAGGAAGGTCAAACGGTGGAAATTACCCTAAAGTTTGAAAAGTCAGGAGAGATAAAGGTTCAAGCACCCGTCAAAAAGGGAATGGGTGGGATGCATCACCACGGGCATTGAACCTTGGCTCTCGGGAGGACTCACGAACTTATAAACCTGCTTGCCCTCCCGGGCTTTCTTTACTTTTTACCAAAAGAGTTTTATCTGCCCTTTAGCGTGGGCTATGTGCTGGGCACCTTTTTACTATCCCCCGATTTGGACCTAAAGCACTCCAAACCTTCCAAAAGATGGAAAGCACTAAAAATCCTCTGGCGCCCCTATCAAAAAAAGTCAAAACACAGAGGCATTTCCCATATCCCCCTTTTGGGCACCCTCACAAGGCTTTTATACATCTTCCTTTTAATAACAGCCCTTTATTACCTGCTTTACTTTTTGCTTTCCTCTTATTGGCAAGAAAGCACCCAAAAAATATCCCAACTCAACCCCCTTATTCTTGCCGAAAAGCTCGCATACAAAGAATGGACCTTTTACGCCCTCTTAGGTCTAATAGCCTCTGAGCTCACCCACATAAGCCTTGACTTGCTTTGGAGCTTTTGGAAGAGAATAAAACCCTTTTGAACTCAGTTTATCATAGCGAACTCTTCTTTTATAGCGTTGCTCAGTTCTTCGTGAAGTATAAACCAAAAGTGCCTTTTTAACTCCGGTGGGATGCTCTCTATCTGCTCCGCAAGATAAAAACTAACCACAAGACGAAAAGCCTTACTTTTTCCCCTCTCCAATCTGTAAAAGTCCATCGGTCTCATAGGTCTTAGCTCGTCCCTTCTTTTCAAAGCCCGCCTTAGTGCCTTCTTGAGTATAGGCATAAACTTTTTGTTATACTGAAGCTCCAACCTATTCGGACAGTAAGGTTCAAAAAGCCTTATATAAACTGCCCTAAAAAACATTAGAACCCACCCTCGTTTTGCTTCTTGAAGTTTTTAGGACAAGCCCAAAGCAAACTTCTACAACGCCCTGCATAAACTTTAAAAACTCAGATAATATGTGCCCCTCCCAAAGCATCATAAAGTTTATAAAACACCAAAATTAAGCACTTTCTGACAACTCTTTTTTAACTCTAAATGGTGCATTAGGAATTTTATGGCTATATTATACCCTATTTTTGCGAATTTGTCAAGCTTTCAACTCCATACTTTCAACTCCACACGGTGCATTAGGAACAAGCTACTTGCAAGGAACACTCTTTTATGGCACGGACTTTCAACTCCACACGGTGCATTAGGAACTACCATCCTTGACTTCAATCTTCTTTTCTGCTTTCAGCTTTCAACTCCACACGGTGCATTAGGAACAGAGAAAGGGATGGAAGAAAGGAGGAGGTATGAAGCGCTTTCAACTCCACACGGTGCATTAGGAACCCCAAACGACCACATTAATTAAAATAAGACATATCAATAATTTTGTCAAGAGGGCACCCCTTTCAAATGAAGTTAATTTTCCGAAATCCGAGATCATGCAAAGTTGAGTCTATTGTTATCAAATTTAAATCCTTGTCTCCCAATACTTTCCGCCACTGACCATAATTACAGCATTACGGCATTACAGAATTACGGCTTTACGGTTTTACGGCAAGGGCATATAATTAAAACCTATGGGAAACAAGAAGAAAACGGTAAGAACTACAATTTTGCTACCTCCCGAGGTGCATCAAGCCCTACGCATAGAAGCCATAACCAAGAAGATGTCCATGGGAGAACTCATTGTCCAAAAGCTAAAGGAGTTAGAAGAATACAAGCAAAAATACGGTGGAGTTGTAAAGGCAGAAGACTATCTCATTTAGGAAGACTACACCCTCCCTATTCAGTTGCCAAGTTGACAAGGGTCCCAGCGGAACCCTCAGTTCCCCAACAGGGCAACAAACTTATAACACACTTTCAGTCTAAGGTTTCCAAGTAGCCAAAGCCCTGCCCGGTTCTGACGCCCAAGCCATACTGATAGACAAACTTTAAAAGCTCCTTGCTTTCTGTGTGAAGCCTGAACTTTCCCAAAAAGCTCCTAACATAACCGCCGTAGTGCTTTATGAACTCTTCCTTTATGCTTATTGGCTCAATCTCAAGGTTTTTTATATTTAGATCTTCTCCAACCACAGCTCTGTAGCGTTTTTGTGTGTTTTCTAAAAGCCAGAATTTAAAATCTTTGTCCCTTGGAGTGGCGTATTTTTCTTCGGGATTTTTTGAATTTGTTGCCCTTTCTACCACCACAGGAGAAAGTGTTTTAAAAAAGCCCGTTGGTTCGTTCTCCTTTTCAATATCCACGCTGGTGATTCTAAAATACACATTCTCAAGCTTTGGGTTCATGTTGTGAAGATGATTTTCTTTGATGAGTTTTAAAACCCCGTTGTAAAAGGATATGGCGGTCTGTGGGTCTCCTGTAGAAAACCTAAAGTTTATACTTTCTACTCCCAGTATGTGCTCTCCTTGTATCTTTGCGTTTTTTCCAAGATAGACCGCAAAGGTGTAGGGCTTTGGGCTCTCCTCGTCAAATTCTTTTTCAAAGACCTTCTTTAAAAGGGATATGAACCTTCTCCTGTAGTCTATGCTTATAGGAGAATTGTCCTCTACAGCCCTAACAAGTTTCACCCTAAACCTCATGGGATTATCATAACAGGTTATCCGTAGGGTCTTTGATGTTTGTTAATATTTCCCTTTTGTAATTGGCGGTGTCATCAAGGATATAAATTATCAGGGAATCCTTTTCCTTATCTACCACCCTTAACATTTCGTGTTTTAGTCTTTCTATGCCCGAAAGGTTCAGATTTCCCTCAAAGACGGATTTTTGGACGTGGTTTAAATACTTTCTTGCGGTTTTTAAAGCCCTCTGAAGTCTTCTTTGTCCCTCTTTTTCCGTGGTGTCTATATCGTAAAAAAGTATTACCCTCATTCCTTTAAGCTGTGGTAATTCAAAGGTATGTATGGCTCGTTTTCCGTCAGGTGCTTTACGAGTTTATAAAGCTCAAGCCTAATCAGTGTTCTTATCGATACTTTCCTCTTTAGCTTTGGGCGGTGCAGGGTGGATTTTAAAAGGTTGTCAAAGGCTCTTAGGAACTTTCTCCGCCCATCTAAATTTAGATAGCAATATTCTGTCTCTTCCAAAAAGTCATTTTCTGTTATGGTTCCCGACCTTATAAGTTCAAGGATCAAGCCCTCTGTTAGGATGGGTTTAAAGACTTCTGCCACATCCAAGCAAAGGGAGTGCCTCTTTTCCGACGGTTCATGCAAATAGCTAACTGTTGAGTTTAAAGGAGTGTGGTATATTTCCCCAAGCACTTTTGCATAAACCAAGGAGTTTCCAAAGGAAATTAATGCGTTTAAAGGGTTCTGTGGTGGTCTTTTTGTCCTTGTTTCAAATTCCCAACCTGTTAGATTTTCGAGGACTCTGTAGCAAAGCTTTCTAAAACTCCCTTCCACTTGCATAACATCTTGGATGGTGGAAGCCTGCTTTAGTTTTTCCAAGTGCTCGCTTGCATCTATTTGGTAGAGTTTTTCGGAGTTTATGATGGAACCAAGAACAAAGCTCTTGGCAAGGTAAAGCCTTTTTTCTTTATCAAGATAATGTTCCACTTGCTTTATAAGAACATGTCCAGATGGGTTGCCTTCCCTCGGATAAAAGCTCCCTATGTAATAGCCATAATAGTTAAAAAAGTGGGCAATTATCCCATTTTGGGACAAAAGGCTAAAGAACTTGGTGTTGGTGCTAACCTCTGCCACAATAAAAAGCTCGGAAGTGTTTTCTATGGGTATTTTCTTTTTGATCTCTCCGTTTTCAAACATTATGGTGTTTTCGTCCCTTCTTAGGGTGCCGTTGGTGGTTATGTAGTAAATCTCAGCCATAGCAATATTCCCAGTAGGCACACTTTTTGCAATACGGTTTATTTATAACCCTTGGTGGTATCTCCTTTCTGACAACCTCATCCATCTTGCTGACAACTTCATTTATAAGTTCCTCATCCTTCTCGTCAAATTCAACCTTCAAAAGCTTTTTCTGTTTGGGATAGTGAATTATGCCATGGGAGACCTTTATTCCCTTTGTTTTTAGGTAGTATATGTAATACTTCACCTGAAGGATGTGTGCTGGCTCCAAGGCGGATGAATGCTTTATCTCATGCACCACCAAGCCCTCCTTTGTGCTAAAAAAGTCTATGCTGACGGGTTCATAAGCAAACTCTTCCCCTTTTTCCCTTGAAAAGCTAACCTCGTCCAAAAGTTTTCCAAGTTGAACATACTCAGATTCCTTTTCAAAGCTTATCCCTTTTGTAAAAAGCCAAAGTTTCCTTTGGCAAACCACATAATAGGCAACCTGCGTGCCTCTGAATTTTAGCTCCTTTAAGTCCATGTTAGATAATGTTCTCCACCTGCTCTGTGTCTGCGGTAGGCTTTAGCACAAAGCCCGTGTCTTCGCTGTAGTCTCCCTCTATATAGTAGATGCCAAGTCTATCGTGGATCCTCTGCTTTTCTAACTCTTTAATAGACCATGCGGGAAGAGAAAAGCTGTATTCAAGGATGTCGTTTAAAAGCTTTGCTCTCCTTACAAAATCTCCTTTAGCTCTTTCCCACTCTTGAATTAGGCTTTCTACCTCTTCTTTAAACTGACTGGGAATAACCTGCACTGCGTTTATATCCCTAAAAAGGTCTTGTGCCTCTGATTTACTCCTTATAAGACTATCCGCTCCATCCCAAAGGCTCTTTATGTAGCTTTCCGCCCTTCTAAAATTCTTCCAATACTCAGTGCCTTTCAAAGCAGACTCCGAATAAACCTTTTCCACAAGCTTCCATTTAAAATCCCAATCCCACAGCCCATCTTTAAGGTTCCTTAAAGTTCCTTCATGCAGATGTTTGTAATACACAGGACCCACGCCTGAACAGTCTCTTGTGAATACAAACACATTGGGGTCATCGGTTGATTTTTTCCCTCTTCTGTTGCACCTTCCCATCCTCTGTATCAAGCTGTCTGCAGTGGAAAGTTCCGTGAAAAGATAGTCTGCATCAAGGTCCAAAGAGACCTCTGCAAGCTGAGTGGTAATCCACAAGCCCTTTTCTTGGCTGTCAAAGAATTTCATTATCTCTATTTCCTTTTTCTTTCTGTGTTGGAGTATGAACCTGCTGTGTAGTAGTTTGGCATTTTGAAGTTTGGCGTTTTTAAGTTTTTCCTTTAACTCTATTGCCTTTCTTACAGTATTCACCACCACAAGCACTTTAGCCTTCTGGGAAAGTTCTATCATTTTCTCCGCATAGTTGTCTATGCTATCGTTTATAACCTGAACATGATGGTATGGTTTTTCCTGCGTGTTGAAAGTTTTAAACTCCACTCCCATATTTTCAAACCTTTCTCTCAAAAACTCAGGGAATGTGGCGGTCATAACCAAAAACTTTCCACCATTTTGGGCTAAAACCTCCAAACCTTGCACTATAAAAGCTAATGTGATAGGGTCGTAGGACTGAAGTTCATCAATCACAAGCCTTGAGTAAAGGGCAGTTGCATAATACTTTTCAAAGCCCTTATACCTAAAGACAAAGTGCATAAGTTGGTCTGGAGTGGATACGATTATAGGCTTGGCAAAGTTGCGGGAAAGGAAGTAGTTAAGAAAAGCTGTGCCTTCTTGATTATTTCGGATGTCTTCTCTGTTTTCTTCCCTTTCAAGCACATAGCTTAAGGCACTTGAGTGTAAAAGCCCCGCATAATTTCCCAACATTCCCTCCGCTCTCATATAAATGCCATTGGCAGAAACTCTGTAAGGCAGCATGAAAAAGCCTTTCTTTTGAAGATAGATAAAGCCCGCTTCCGTTTTACCTGCACCCGTTGGTGCTATTATCACGAGGTTTTTATCCCTTTTATCTCTAACAAATGTCTGCATCTCGTTGGGAGAATTACCCTTTTGTCTGAAAAACTCATCCACAAAGCTAAGAGTATTATCAGGCGGGACATCCTCTACCTCCTTTGCCTGCTTTGAACTGCTTGCGTGGTCTATGCGAAGAAGTAGCCCTTTTAAAAGGCGGTAGTATGGGATAAGCCCATCCACGGGAATTTTAAACATCTTTGCAACATCGTCCCTTAAATAATCCTCCTCTCTCTTTTTTAGCATAAAGCTTATAGGGTTTTTCTCCAGTTTAAACTCCTCTTTTAACACTCTTTCCACACTTTCTACAGGCACCTCTTCCACTTCCACGGGATGATGGTGCAAAACCAAAAGCCTAACAATTTTTCGGATAAGTTCATCCTCCACATTCGCAAACACAGGAGATAAAAGATTGTGCCTGACCTCCGGAAGCCCCTTTATAGGCTTTATGTTTTTGTTTCCAATCTTTTCCTGAAATTTACAGTGTATTTTGCCATAATCGTGATATTCACAGGCAAGCTCTAAGATTTCCCAAAATCTTTCTTTTAGCTCCGTAGGAAGTCCTTTTGGAATAAGCTCGTCTATTTCTTTTTCGTAGTAATCCTTGAGTTTTTCCAAGTTTTCTAAAAGCTTGTCTGTATGCTCTCTTATAGTGGTCCCGTCATCCTTTGCCCAAAGTTCCTTAAGCAGACTCTGAATTTTCTCCCTCATTGTTAGCTTGTTCTTCTTTGCCTTTTTCCTCAGAGTTTAGCCCTATCAAAAAGGCGTAGGCAATCATGCTAAAGTTTTTGTCATCCAAAGCTTCTTTGAAAAGATAAGGAATTTCTTTTTCCACCTCAAGGTATGCCCTTATCAGGTTGTGAATGAAGTATTCTTTATCCTTTCTTCTTATGGCTTCAAGCAGTCTGTAAGTAAGCGGTTCAAGCTTTTTCTGTGTGCTTTCGTTCTCTTTGTAAAGTTTCTTTAGCTCTCTTCCCGCCCAAAAAGCCCAGTTGGTGTAATCCTTTTGTGTGTTCATGTTTAACACCTCCTGAAAGTTTATAAAGAAAAGCAAATTTTGACTTATGTATTTCATATTTCTTCCAGCCTGCACAATTTTGCTTTCAATGGTTCCTCCCTGTAAATTTTTATAACTGTCCTTTCTGATAAATCCTGACAGTAAAAGGAACAAAAATTCATAAAGGGACCGCCCTGTGTAGATGTAGAAAAGCAATTCAGAAAAGATGCTTTGAAGGTTTTTGGGATAATGGTTTATCAATTCACGGATGGCTTTGGCTAAGTTTGGGCTTATATGAAAGGAGTATATGTTTGCGGTAGCATCTCCCACCATTTCTATTTCTACAAAATAGATGTTTTGTAAAACCCAACTGCTCTTTTGTTTTTCCAAGTCTAAAACATACTTTACAACGCTCCATACTTTACCAAGTTTTTCTTGTTCTATATCTTCTTTTGTGCTTAAAGCCATGTTCATCCTGTAAGTTTCCAAAAGATCATCGGGAACATAAACGAAAAGATATTTTCCTGCGGATCTGTAAAACCCTGCATTTGCAAAGTAAAGTAGGAATTCACACTCCTTGCATATGGGTATTAGGTCCCAAAAAAGATTTCTTCTCTTTTCTATGCTTGCAAAAAGTGGAGTAAAGTTTGTAGCATCTACATAGTTTTTTGCTTGTCTTTCATGACAGAAAAAGCAAGTTTGAGATGTTTCCACTGCTTTGGATAAAAAGTATTCATAACCTTCTATAACGCTACTTTTCACTTGATTTTTAACTTGGTTTATGTTTTCTATGGATAGACCTTTAAGCTTGGTTATGTAGCTTAATGCGGGATTTGTAAAAGGGCTGTTTTTGTAAAAATCTCCCAAACTTCTGAGAATTATCACATTGTATGGATTAAACTTGCTTTTGTCTTTCTCTTTTTCATAGAAAGCCCTTAAGGTATGTTCTGTATCTTTTAACAGATACTCTGCGTATAACTCGGGCAATCTTTGCCATAGCTCTTTGGGAAGTGTTAAAGACCTCTCTTCCACATATTTTTCTATATCCTCCCCTGCATTTTCCAAGACCTTTAAAGCCCCCACGCATGCACTTGCCATAAGCCAATTTCCTGCGTAAAACCTGACATATTCTTCTTCAGCTCTCTTTGACTCTTCAACTACCGGCTCAGCCAAGAAAACAGGATTGTTATCTTCATCAAAGATTAAAGAACCGTAAATTTCAGTTCCCTTTTGAAAGTAATAGGCATCAATCCAAGAGTAGGTTTTTGGCTTTTGGGAATTCTTGTAAAAGTAAGAAAGGCTAAAAAGTATTCCCTTATCGGAAGTGCCAATGTTTTCCAAAAGCTCCCTTTGTATGTATGCATTATAGTTTAGTTTTATGCAGTTTTCTTCAGAAATGAATTTTTCAAGGCACTTGACCCTTTTTACCTCTTGAACCTTTAGGGGATATTCTCCTCCTGATAGAAAAAGCAATTCTTTTGGTTCTTTTAAGGCTCTTTCTATATCCTCCAAAAGCCCATTTTCTGCTTTTACATGCACCAAAAATTCCAAGGAGTAAAGGATTGGAACCTGAAGTGGCAGTTTATCCTCTTTGTCTCCAAGAGAATCTCCTCTGAACCACACATAATCACGGTATATAGCTTGATAATCCCCCTGAATAGAGATTTGGAAATGTTCTCCTTTCCACTTTCTTCCCATCGCCCGGTAGATCAGCCCTATTATGGTGGAGTAGGGCGGAAGCGGATAGACCTCTATGCCCTTTATGGAAAGCGGATTTTTGAAAATCCCGGTGGGAGTGTAGAGTTTAACCCTTAAACACTCCATAGATCTCCCCCACCTTGTTCTTTAGTTCTTCAAAGACCTCTCCTACACTCTTGCAATTTAGCTTCTCTCTTATCTCCTGCTCGTTGGCAAAAAATCCAGAAAGCAATCCGCAAAGGGTGTTATCTCTTTCTTCTTCAGGTATTATTCCCTTGCAGTCAAGAAGTCTGTTGATGTCTAAAAGCAGTTTGCGGTCTTCAGTCTCCCTTTCCCCTATGCATCCCATAAAGAACGGATTTTTAACTTTGTAAATCCCACCTATAACAAAAACGGGAGAAAGATTTTCATACCTTCCCCTTATCTGCCTTGAAAGGGTCCTTATTATGTCCAAAAGGTCCTTCACTCTTTTAGCCTTCTCCTCTGCCGGAATCACTTCCTCAGTTCCATTTTCAGTTTCCCAGACTCCTATCCTGTCCAAGTCTATAGCTACGGTGTAGTAGTAGTGTGCGGTATGCTGTTCGGATTGGGTTATTACTTGGGCATCTTTTTGTTCTATATGCCTTATGTATCTGTTGTAAGCTTCTATATTGTTCATAAAGTCCATGTCTCCTTGGAATTTGGAGATGGAGTAGGCGTAGGTGATTTTAACGGGTGCGGTTCTTTTAACACTGTCTCCGTAGGATAGCTCTACCTTTTTGCCATCTGCCCCTTTAAGATTAGTCAAAAGCCCTCCAAACAAGTCAAACTCCTGGTATTCCTGAACTAATTCCTTAGCAAACTTATCCACATTAAGCTTTTTGCCATCCTTGGACTTCTCAATAAGCTCCTTCACTTTCTCATCCAACAGTTTCCATTCTCTCTCTTCTTTACCCTTTCTCCTTATGTCATATTTGAGTGCCTTGTCGGACAGATAGGTAATCTGAGAGTTGTCCCCTAAGGAAAGCTTTTTAAGGATGGATACATTCCCTATGTTTTCCCCGTAGTTTAGGCTTGTAGCCCTCTGGGTTATGATGGTTAGGGTTAGCATTCCTTTCATATTTCACCTCCTTACTTTATTTCCTTACACTTTATTTAATAACTCCCCAATATTTTAAAACCTGACAGTCTTTTTACTTTTTGATATACCATACCCTCACCCACACCGAAACATGGCTGTTTCTCTCCCAAAGGGTTTCCACGTTTATAACTTGGATATTGTTTAGCTTTATCCACTGATTAACCTGATTTTCCAAGATATCTTCCAAACTTTCCTCTCTGAAGGGTGCCATTTTCCTATGGAAGTCTTTGTATGCTATTTCCATTGTTTATCTTGTTCTTTTCTTTGTTGGAGTTTTTGGAGTTTCCTTTTTAGGCTGTGGCTCGGGCTCTATTGTTAGCTCTAAGTCCTTTACCTTTACGCTTACCATCTCAACTTTACCCTGTTGAACAGTAAAACCCTTTATGTTGGATTTGCTTAAAAATTCTCCGATTTTATCATCCACCAAAGCCCCCGCAAGGAAGCCAAGTCCTAAGGTGGAAGGATGTGCTATAATGTTTGCCTTTTCAAAACCAGAAGCCAATGTCTGCAAGTCTTGGTTTAATGCCTTTTGGACTTCTTCGTGCGGTCTTTCTCCAAAGTAAGCAAGGTATATCCAATTTGCCCCCAAGTTCTTTATCTTTAAAGGAAGGTCAGGGTCTGCGCCCTTAAGGTAGTATGCTTCTACGCCCAAGGTCTTTAGGCTAGCTACCAAAGAAGCTGCGGTCAAGGCACAAAGGTCGGATGTATTCATATAAACCACAGCTATCTTGTCGTATCCCCTCTCTTTTAACTGCTTTGCTATCTGAACCATCACATTTATACGCGTACTTGCCCTTTCGGGCACAAGGTAAGGGTTTTCCTGAGATTTAACCACGGGTGAAACCACAAAAAGTGCCATAATTAACATAAGTTTTTTCACAGCAAACCTCCTTTGATAGATTATAACTCACACTTAGCTATCCCAATCGGAACTGCTCCAGCTATCCCACGAACTGCTTCCCCAATCATCAGACCCGCTTGAAGTCCAATCATCCCATTTAGAACTGCTCCAATGGTCGTCAAAAATGCTTGACCTAGAAGATGTCAACTTTTGGTATCCATAGACTGGATTGGCTAATGGTTAAGACCTGAAGCAATTCTGATACGCTTAGAAATATGAAGGCACTGCAAATAATAGAAGAAATACTAAACAAAGTTTTTAAGTGGCACAGGTTTCCTGTAAGCCTAAAAGCAGAAGCTGTGCTTCTCTATTTTAAGGGACTTTCTCTAAGAGCAGTAAGGGAGTTCCTACTTCACAA
>Ga0308405_1000093_pt1 | contig 66489 bp, 49 predicted proteins | sample HotsprSampleMS13_FD_203473 | JGI IMG/M metagenome (GOLD analysis project Ga0308405, IMG submission 203473) | Hot spring phototrophic mat microbial communities from Mushroom Spring, Yellowstone National Park, Wyoming, United States - 20060912_MS13 ...
CACCCGCTGCTGAATCTGGAGAACAAAGCCCAGAATAGGGCCAGTCAGGTAGGTACAGGTATCCTCAAACGTCTGCGGCGGTGACCAGAGCGCCGTGATACGGCGTTGAGGGTGGTCGTAGGTGAAAGCTGTGCCGATGTTATAGCAAAAGTGAAATAGACCACGCTCCGGCTCATGGTAGCTAATGAGTTCGGGACCTTGCCTGGCGTCCACAACTTGCCCCTGATACCACGGTGCACACGCCGGGGGGCATGGTGGCGTGGGATTTTCCTCAAAGGCGAGAAAGCCATCGGCTGGGTCTTCACCAAGGTACACTGGCTGAAGGAAAGGGACCGGGCGGGTTGTCGCCAGTCGCCGCCCATAAACCGCCTGCACCAGTGCCATCCGGGGAGACACTCACCGTGAGAAACGGTTTGGGGGGGGGCCAAACTTGTCAGCCTTGGTTGAGCCAACACTGTTCCGGGTGCGCTCGACAAGTGACCCGTAATCGGCAAGCATCGGCGGCTGGTATGCCTTTTTGCCGGACCGCCCGGCTTGTGAGGAGGTGGCCGGTTGTTTGTATGGCAATGATGGTCTTTTCATAAATTGGTTTCCAAAAAGCGAAAAACTGTGACGGGATCGAAGCTATAAATCCTTGAAACGCTGTCACTTATGTGGAACTTATACAAGCCTGGCGGGCTGGGAATCAACAAATTCATGTCCCTGCCGCGCACTTCACACGAGGGCACGCGCCAAAGCTCCAACCTGTGTGAAACAGGCAGCGTGATGGTCTGTTTTCAGAGGGGAGTCAAGTCTTGGAAGGCTTAACACTACCCATCAGCCCCAAATGACAAGTGATCTTGCATCTGGCAGACGACCAGTCCTGTCCATTGCTCGGTTTCTGCCATCTGTCCCGAATACCCGACACTTGCTGCCGATTGGCCGATGCAGCAGCATCAGGAAACCTTCCTTGAGGGGCAAAAAGGCTGTTTGGCTCTGTCTTCAACAAGGCACACTGGCTGGAGGAAGGTCACCGGGAGGGGCGTCACCAGTCGCCCCATCCGTACGCTGCCTGCGCCAGTGTCCTTTGTGAAGAATTTACCGTGAAGCACGTCCGCCGGCTACGCGATCGGGACGGCGTCCCCTATCAAAGGCACGGGTGAAATCAATGAGTGAGCCGTAACCCATAAGGGTTGGTGGTTGGTATGCCTTTCTGTTGGGTTGCCGGACCTGTGATGGGCTTGCAGTTTGTTCACGTGGCAGTGAAGGCTGTTTCATAAGTTGGTCTCCAGACGGCGAAAGCACAATAGTTCTTGAAGTCTATACAACCTTGGATTGCAACCATTTGTATAGGCTCAGCGGGCTGAGGTCAACAAAAGATTTGGCCTCGTGCTGTGCATCCCACACGAGAGGAATAACCAAGGCTTCGACGTTCACGAAGCAAGCCAAGTGATGGCGGGCTTCCGGGGGAAGTTCCGCCCAGCCTGTGCCATGCCGCCTGATGTAGCCGGTGACGGGAAACTGAGGAAGGGGAGACTTGGCGCGCCGGACGACAGCGCGTGGGAGCCGGTCCTTGAGCAGTTCCCGGAAAAGCCACTTGTCCAGGCAAAGGGGAACCGTTGGCGCCGCCAGGAGAAATCTGATGATGCGCTGGTCAAGCAACGGGGAGCGCGTTTCCATCAAAGCGCCGGTAAATGACAGGTCGCTGTATTCATTGTCGTTGGCCAGGTGAACCCGACTCATCGCTTGCAGCATAAGCCGCCGGTAGGGGTGCGGTGGTGGACTGGGTTGCATGCGCTCGAAATAGCCAGCCCGACGCAGGCGCGTCACAAAGTCTGTTGCCAGCCAGCGGGGGATTTCTGACCGGGTTGGGTGTTTTCGTCCAAGTATCCGCCCAAACTGACGCCGAAGTGAAAAGAAGCCATTGCGGACGTCAGCTACAAAGTACGCCACAAGAGCCTCGCCCAAGCGGAGTAACTGCCGCCGGGCAACGAGATCGCGCAGGTAGGGTGCTGTTTCCTGAAGCATGACTTCATCGCCCCACTGCCCGGTCAGGACAATGCGGGCGTGGCTGCCCACCTGGCGGTAACTTTCCATGATGCCATTCCAGAAGGGTTCGTGAACCGGCTCAGGTGGTGGGGGAACGCCGGCCGGGGGGGGCGCATACGGCTGCCAGTGGTCCTGCTCAATGAAGGTAATGGGAATACCGTGACCCCGGGCGGCCAGACCGGCAAAATGCCGCTCGCAGTCGGGAATGAGTGTGTTGAAAACACAAGTAAAAGCGTGGAGGTCTGTCGTTGGGCAGGCGCGCCGCGCGGCAGCCGTCACAACGTTGGAATCCAGCCCGCCGCTGAGAAGAACAGATGCACGTGGTGCGCGCAGCCGGTCAGCTACAGCCTGTTCCAGAAGCGCCTGAAAATGCTCAACGTAATCACTCGTGCGGGCATAGCGGAGATACCCATCGGTTGGCCAATCCCAGTAACGCCATTGCCGCCACGTGTCTCCTTCAAGACACAGCGCCGTAGCCCGTGGCAGGCGGCGGATGGCGCGGTAAAACGTGCCGTCTTCGTCCAGCTTCATCCCTTCAATGAGAAAATCGGCAACGGCGAAGTCGTCCAGATCGGTCGGAATAGACGTAGGAATCTCCGGGTGGGTGCAGATGGTCGCAAGGTCGCTGGAGGCAACGAACAGTCCCGGCTGATAGCTGTAATAGAGCGGCTTGACGGCGAACGGGTCGCGCGCGCAGAACAGCCGTCGGCGACGGGTATCCCACAGGGCAAAGGCAAAGTCACCCTGAAGGTAGCGCAGACAGTCCAATTCCCAGAGGTGGTATGCCTGCCAGAGCAATCTGGCATCCGACATATCCTGGTTGGCCTCTCCACCAGCTGCCTGGATAGCACGGCAGAGTTCTTCCCGCGCATCCAGTCGGATGTCGGCTACAAGCCACACCTGTCCGTCGAACGTCAGCGGTGGTGGGATGCGCGTCAGGTCATCTACCCAGAGATGGGCGTACCCTAACGCAATATGTGCTCCCAGCCAGTGGGATTGACCATCAGGGCCGCGCCAGGCCATCTGCTGAAGCAACCGTGCGACAAGCGGCAGCTCAACCGGCCGGCCGTCGGGATGGAAGATGACGAAAAAGCTACTCACGAGGCGTTGAGAGGCGTATCAAAGACGGCATATCGCTGCCGTACGTCCGGGGATTCCATCACCGGCTGGCCGCACCATTCCACCCAAGCGTGGGCCTCAAACGTCCGGGCGTCTTTTTCAACGCCCAGCCGGAGGTCACAGACGATGCCGCGTCGCGCCAGCAGGAACCACAGCACAAGCGCGCGAATGAGGCAGGTTGGCGACCGGGGACAATACCGGGCCGCCCAAGTGACCAGGGTGCCCTGGTGATCAACCCAATCCGCCAGACAGGGTGCGGATGATGCCGGCAGCGGCTGACGTCCGACCATCCACCGCATCCACCGCAGGCAGGCGCGTACGCCGACGAGGCGGCACACTCCGGGCAGGCTCAGCAACAAAAGCCAGGCCGTTACCAGGTTCACCCGGTCTTCCGATGGAAGGCGACAGAAGATATGCAGTCGGTACAGCCAACGTTTCATGAGATTGGGGCTGCTGTTGGCGTCGAATCTGAAGAAACCGTGTCCGGCGGAACAATCTCGATGAGATTGGCTTGCTGAAGCTGCTCCAGCAGGGCATTGAAATCCTGCTGGAGCCGTTCCGGTTCGACTTCATATTCGTCCAGCAGAGCCGCTAAAGCGTCTTGCAACGTTGGGCAACTGGTGGCCTGCCGCAGCATGCTGTAGGCCACACTGTTGAGACCATAGTAGTGCTCTGTGATCAGATTGAGCAGGATGGCTTCATCCGCAACAGAGCGCACAATGACATGCTTGGGAATCAGGGCTCGGTTCATAAGAGAAAGCATCGTTGCGTCAGGCAGGTGCGGGATTGGGAATGGTTGATAGGCACTTGTTCATCAGGAACAAGCGCTATCACGGGTTAAATGCGCAAGCCAAATTATACTTGTTCGCTGCTTAGAGCGCACGTACTATCAGGTAACATTTTCACTCCGGGTTGAAACAACAACCAATGTACTCTGATTATGCAGCCCTAACCTATCACGCTTCACTGATTGCCGATGAGCGTCGGGTGCAACCCTTTCAGTCTGCCATCGAGTCTGTCGTACGCCCCGGCGATGTCGTTGCCGACGTTGGCTGCGGAACAGGAATTCTGACGCTTCTGGCCTGCCGGGCCGGCGCGCAGCGTGTCTATGCCATTGACGAAGACCCTATCATCGAGCTTGCCAAGCTGATCATCGAGCAGAATGGTTATGCCGACCGTGTGACATTCATTGGTTGCCTGTCCACCCGCGCCCGGCTGCCGGAACCGGTGGATGTCATCGTCTCTGAGACGATAGGCAACTATGGCGCAGAGGAGCTTATTCTCCCGACGCTCCGGGATGCCTGTCGCCGCTGGCTGAAGCCAGGCGGAAAGCTCATTCCGCAGGCACTCGAACTGTACTGCGCACCGATCACCTGGCCGGAAGCCAAGCCAGATTTGTCCGTCTGGCGCGAGCCGGTGTGCAGTTTTGACTTTTCGCCTGGCTTGTCCTTTGCCGTCAACCAGCAGTATTCGTGTCGGCTGAGTCCGCAGCACGTGCTGGCCGAAGGGCGCTGCTACTGCCGGGTTGACCTGACCCCCGCCGCGCTGGATGGTGATGCCCTGCCTAGAATAGCCGGGACAGCATGCTTTCGGGTGGCGCAGCCGGGGGTGATGCATGGCATCGGCGGGTGGTTCAAGGCGTGGCTTACGGAAGACATCACGCTGACGAACAGCCCCCTTCTTGAGTCTCCAACCAGTTGGGGACACGTGTGTTTACCGATTGCCGAGCCGCTGCCGGTGGCCGTTGGGGATGAAGTCGAAGTGATGCTCCAAGCGGTTGGTGGCGGTAGCGTGTTGTGCTGGGACGTAACATGGCGCGGCGTTGGGGGAGCATCCAAGACGTTCCGCCATTCGGACTTCGAGGGCTGGCTGGCAACACCGGAACGCCTGCGTCCGCTGTCGCCCACGGCAGCGCCGGGGCTGGGAGTGGAAGGCAAAATGCAGCTTTTTCTGCTGACAAAGCTCGACGCCGGCTGGACAGTTGAGCAGGTCGCCCGTGGGCTACGCGAAAGCTTTTCTTCCGAGTTTCCTACGGATGAGGATGCTCTGGTCTATGTGAAAAGGCAGGCGCTGAAGTTCGCTCGTTGAGGCGTAGGGAGCCAGAAGTGCGTCCAGGCTCTTCATTATCCAGTTCGATTGGCTGACCTTCTCCGTAGCGATCGCTGAGAACCACGCGAAAGCCAAGGGTTGTCAGCAGTTCTTCACGGTGCAGCCCCTCGCGGACTGAGCAGCGGCAGCCATCGGGCAGTGAGGCCCACGAGCCACCCCGGATGGTGCGGTGTTGCGCCCATTCTTCCTGGCGGATGCTCCGTACCGGCGCGCCTTGCGCGTGAATTCTCGTCAGGCGGGAAGTATAGGCGTCCAGGCACCACTCCCGTACGTTGCCGTGCATATCGGCCAGTCCGAAGGCATTAACCCCCAGCGATCCGGCCGGCGTTGGCTTTTTGCGTGGCGGAGCTGCTGGCTCGTCCCGGTAGGGCAGCGACCCATCGTAGTTTTCAAGCGTCGGGAGCAGAACCGCGCCATAGGCAAACAGTCCGGTAGCACCGGCCCGGCAGGCATATTCCCATTCGGCTTCGGTGGGCAGCCGGTAGGGGCGGCCGGTTCTTTTGGTCAGCCGCCGGCAGAACTCGACGGCTTCATCCCAGGTGATGCTGTCCACTGGAAGGTCGTCGCCGGTGTACTTCGATGGGGAAGACGGCAGGTCACGTTCAACTTTGGGCCATGAAGCCACTTCCCGCCATTGCGCCTGAGTGACTTCGGTTCGCCCCATGTAGAACCCGAAAACCCGCGCGCGCATCGGTGGACGCTCATTGTCATAGCTTTCGCTTTCATCAGAGACCGTGTTGCCCATGGTGAAGCAGCCGCCCGGCACGGCCACCAGCTCCAGCGTCACCTGGTTGCCTAGGTTTTCGACAAACCGTTGGGTTTCGCCTTTGATGATTTCAACAATATTGCCTTTGTTGTCGAGTTTGGGCGAGATAAAGGAAAAGGTCGAAAGCTGCTCGGTTGGAACAGCCACTGTCGGCAACAGGGGTTCAGAGGGGCAAAGGACAGCCAACGGGCGTACGGCCTTGTTGCTACTGGGTTTGCGTTTACTAGCTGCCGGGGATATGGTTTCGCCGCCGCCTGCTTTTCCCCCGCTTACGCTTGTGCTGCGTTCTTGCGCAGCGACCTGGGGCGCGAGCAGGTTTGGCGCGGTCATCGCCCAAAGAAGTCCCAGCGCCAGACCGGCCGGCCAGATATGCCAACCTGTTTTCCATTGCGCCATGCTTTTTCCCTCAGGGCAAGGTTACCTGCGCCATCAATGCCACGACGCGATGCAGTGTAGCAGCTTTGGGATTGCACGAAGAACTCCCGTTGGCTAAACAGACATTTTTCGATTGAAGTTGTGAATGCGTGTAAAACGGACTCACTTGATGCGCCAGGGAATTCCAGCCACAACGAAGTAGACTTCCGTTGCCGCTGCGGCCACCGACTGGTTGACGTTCCCCAGCATTTCCCGGTAGCGGCGCGCCAGAACGTTGTCGGGAACAATCCCCAGCCCGACTTCATTGGACACGACGATGACCGTCTGCTCACGGCGCGAAAAGGTCTGTAAAAAAGCCGCCAGTGTGGTTTCCAGCGCATTGAGGCACTGTGTTTCATCGTGTGGCATAGCTAACAGCCAGTTCGAGACAAGCAGCGTCAAGCAGTCCACCACTACAACACCAGCTTCCGCTGCCTGGGCGTAAGCTGCCGCCAACGCGCGCGGCTCCTCGATGGTACGCCACTCCGCCGGGCGTTCAGCCCGGTGGCGCAAAATCCGCCCCTGCATGTCTTCGTCGAGGGCTTCCGCTGTGGCAATGAAGCATACGGCTGCGCCGGTGGCTTCGGCTTTCGTCTGGGCAAGCTGCTGGGCAAACCGGCTTTTGCCGGCCCGTGCGCCGCCCAGCACCAGAATGAGTTCGCGCGTCATGAAGCGTCCGTATCCAGCATGGGAAGCCACAGCCCCTGCGTCTTGGCACACTCCACGGCATCGGCATAGCCCGCATCAGCGTGCCGCATCACGCCAGTTGCCGGGTCATTCCACAGTACCCGTTCCAGGCGCCGGTCGGCGGCTTCCGTACCATCACACACGATGACCATCCCGGCATGCTGCGAATAGCCCATGCCAACGCCGCCGCCATGGTGGATCGAGACCCACGTTGCACCGCTGGCCGTATTGAGCAGGGCATTGAGCAGCGGCCAGTCCGAAACCGCATCTGAGCCATCTCGCATCTGCTCGGTTTCCCGGTTGGGAGAAGCTACTGAACCTGCATCCAGATGGTCGCGGCCGATGACAATAGGCGCTTTGAGTTCGCCCTTGCGCACCATCTCGTTGAATGCCAGTCCCGCCCGGTGGCGTTCACCCAGACCAAGCCAGCAAATGCGCGCCGGTAGTCCCTGAAAAGCAATCCGCTGCTCGGCCATGGTCAGCCAGCGGTGCAGGTGGTCGTTGTCAGGAAATAGCTCCATCAGACGCCGGTCAGTGCGGTAAATGTCTTCCGGGTCGCCTGACAACGCCACCCACCGGAACGGCCCCTTGCCACGGCAAAACAGCGGGCGGATGTAGGCCGGGACAAAGCCGGGAATCGTGAAGGCATCCGTAACGCCTTCGTCAAAAGCGACCTGGCGCAGGTTATTGCCGTAATCCACCACCTTGGCGCCCAACGCCTGAAAGTCGAGCATAGCCCGGACGTGCCGGGCACAGCTTTCTGCTGCTGCCTGGCGTAGCATCCTGTGTTGGGATGGATCACGTTGGGCTGCCTGCCATTGCTCAACCGTCCAGCCTACTGGCAGGTAGCCGTGAACCAGGTCGTGCGCGGCTGTCTGGTCGGTTACGATGTCAGGGCACGGTCCACCCTGCCGGGCACGCTCCACCAGCACCGGAAGGATTTCAGCCGCATTGCCAAGCAGTCCGACAGAAACCGCCTTTTTCTCTGCTGTGTAACGTTCGATGCGCCGAAGGGCATCGTCGAGGTTGTCCGTCCATTCATCGAGGTAACGCGTCCGGCAACGGGCTTCTATCCGACTGACCTGACACTCGATGACCAGCGCGGCTGCCCCGGCAAACACCGCTGCCAACGGCTGCGCTCCGCCCATGCCGCCCAACCCGGCTGTGAGCACCCAGCGTCCCCGCAGATCGCCGCCATAGTGCTGGCGTCCCATTTCGGCAAAGGTCTCGTACGTGCCCTGCACAATGCCCTGGGTGCCAATGTAAATCCACGAACCGGCCGTCATCTGCCCGTACATCATCAGGCCACGTCGGTCAAGTTCGTCGAAGTGTTCCCACGTAGCCCAGCGGGGCACAAGGTTCGAGTTGGCCAGCAAAACCCGTGGTGCATCCGGGTGCGTACGAAAGACACCAACCGGCTTGCCCGACTGAATGAGCAAGGTTTCGTCTTCACCCATCTGGCGCAGCGTGCGGCAAATAGCTTCGAAACACGCCCAGTTGCGGGCGGCTTTACCGGCCCCGCCATACACGACCAGGTCTTCCGGCCGTTCGGCGACTTCCGGGTCGAGGTTGTTGTGCAGCATGCGGTACGCAGCTTCAATTTGCCAGTTGCGGCAGGAAAGCTCCGTCCCACGTGGTGCGCGAAGGATTTTGGTCATGGCAAGGCTTCGCTTCTGTGGCAGTTCAATGCACTAAGGCACCTTCAATGACGTTAGTGTGGTAGGCAGGTAGCGTCAAGCCACTGCCTTTTCACAGCACAACGCGCAGGGTAGGATGCTGTTGATGCACGGAACAATGACGGCACGCGAGGGCAGGATGAAAGATGTTGGCGCTGTGGCGCAACGCGCGGTTAGCGACATTGGCAAGCCCGGGTGCCTGGGGCTGGATCGAAGACGGCGCTCTGGTCGTTGCCGGTCAATACCTGCACTGGGTTGGTGAAGCGCGCCACTTACCCCGCAGCCTGCCAATTGCCGAAGAACACGACTTAGGTGGCGCACTGGTGACGCCAGGACTGGTGGATTGCCACACGCACCTGGTCTATGGCGGAACGCGCGCCGATGAGTTTGAAGCCCGGCTGCACGGCGCAACCTATGCCGACATGGCGCGGCAGGGCGGTGGCATTCTCTCCACGGTGAGAGCGACCCGTGCGGCTTCCGACGAAGAACTCCTAGCCGGAGCCATCCGCCGCGCACGCGCCCTTCTGGCAGAAGGCGTCACGACGGTCGAGATCAAGTCCGGGTATGGGCTGACCTACGCCGATGAAGCCCGCTGCCTGCGCATTGCCCGCCAACTGGCACAGTGTCTGCCGCTGACGGTCTGCACGACTTACCTGGCTGCGCATGCCCTGCCGCCGGAGTTTGCCGGTCGCCCGGATGACTACATCGCTGAAGTCTGCGCCTGGCTGCCAGAAGTGCACGCTGCCGGTCTGGTGGATGCCGTGGATGCCTTCTGCGAAAACATCGGGTTTTCAGTTGAGCAAACGCGGCGCGTCTTTGAAACAGCCCGGCAGTTGGGGCTGCCAGTCAAACTCCATGCTGAACAGTTGAGTGACCAGGGTGGAGCATTGCTGGCGGCTGAGTTCGGTGCGCTTTCCTGTGACCATCTGGAATATGTCAACCCGGCTGGCATTCGTGCCATGGCGCAGGCTGGCACAGTGGCCGTTCTGTTGCCCGGCGCGTTTTACTTTCTACGTGAAACACAACGTCCGCCGGTAGCTGCGCTGCGGGCCGCTGGCGTGCCAATGGCAGTAGCGACCGACCACAATCCGGGTTCGTCGCCGACACTCTCCCTGCTGCTGATGCTCAATCTGGCATGTACGCTCTTCCAGCTTACGCCGGAAGAAGCCCTGCGTGGCGTTACGGTCCATGCCGCACGGGCGCTGGGACTTGCTGACCGGGGCGTACTGGCTGCCGGCAAGCGGGCGGATTTCGTCGTCTGGCCGCTGGCACATCCCCGTGAACTGGCTTACTGGTTTGGTGGCTGTCATCCGCAGCAGGTGATTGTGGGAGGAAAGGAGGTCGTGCGTCATGGCGTCATCGTCGGTTGAACCGGTATTTGAACTCCATCCAGGTGATGCTCCTGTGCTGATCAGCCTGCCGCACGTTGGGACCATCGCCCCGCCGGAGATTGTAGCCGACTGGACCGAAGAAGCCCGGATGCTGCCTGACACCGACTGGCATCTCGGTGAACTCTATGCTTTCGCGCGCCAACTGGATGTCGGCATCATGCAGGCGCGGTTGTCACGGTACGTCGTGGATGTCAACCGCCCGCCCGATGACCTGCCGCTTTATCACGATAGAAACTACACCGAGCTTTGTCCGACGCGCATGTTCAGCGGAGAACCCATCTACCGCGCCGGCAGGACGCCGGATGCGGCAGAAGTGACCCGACGACGCGCACGCTACTGGCAGCCCTACCATGACGCACTCGAACGTGAACTCGCGCGGCTTCATGCGCGTCATGGCTATGTCATTTTGTGGGAAGGGCACAGCATCAAGTCCCGGTTGCCGTGGCTTTTCGAGGGAACACTGCCAGATTTGAACCTTGGCACGGTCAGCGGCACAAGCTGCGCGCCAGAGCTGCGCCAGGCATTATGCGACGCGCTGGCTGCGCAGAAGGAATTTTCCTACGTGGCCGATGACCGCTTCAAAGGTGGCTACATTACGCGCCATTACGGCCGGCCGGAGCAGGGATGCCACGCCGTCCAACTGGAAATGGCCTGGTCCTGTTACATGAGCGATGAAGCGCCGCCCTATCGGATTGACCCGGAACGCGCCGGGCGTCTAGTGCCGATTCTAGAGAAACTTATCATCACAGCCCTGGCCTGGAGGCCACGATGACGGTTGAGCCAGTTTCGCCAAAAGCGCTGTGGACACGCTTGGCTTGGCTACCTGACGGCTGGCAACGCCACGTCTTGCTAACCATTGGCCACGATGGCTGCTGGGCTAGTGTAGAAACCGACGTGCCGACGCCGCCGGCCGAAGCCATGCCGGTATCAGGGGCGCTGCTGCCGGGCCTCGTCAATGCCCACAGCCATGCGTTCCAGCGCGCCTTTGCCGGACTCACCGAAACAAACGTGGGCGAACAGGATGATTTCTGGTCCTGGCGAAGCCACATGTACCACCTTGCGGCGCGCATGACCCCCGAAATTCTGCGCGCCATTGCGGCGCAGCTTTATCTGGAACTGCTCCAGGGGGGCTATACGCAGGTTTGCGAGTTTCACTATCTCCACCGCGATGCAGCCGGCAAGCTCTACGCCGAGCCGTTGACCATGGTGGAGCCGCTTCTTCAGGCTGCAGAAGACGTTGGGATTGGGTTGACCCTGCTGCCCACCGTGTATGAGCGCGCCGGCTTCGGGCAGCCTGACCTACTGCCGGAGCAACGCCGCTTTCTGGCAACACCCGATCTTGTGTGGAATCTGGTCAAAAGTGTCGAGCAATGCCATCGCCCTGGTGTCAACGTCGGGCTGGCACTGCATTCCGTGCGGGCAGTGCGCCCGGAAAGTTTCAGCCACATGCGGCGGCTGACTGAGGATTTCACCGGCCCTATTCACATTCACGTGGCCGAGCAGATGGCAGAAGTCGAAGCCTGTCTGCGCGCAACCGGAGCACGCCCGGTAGCCTGGCTGGCGCGTGAGGGCTATCTCGATCCGCGCTGGCAGCTCGTACATGCCACACACACCGACGCCGCCGAACGCGAAGCCATCGCCCAGAGCGGGGCCGGTGTGGTGATCTGTCCAACGACCGAAGCCAACCTAGGCGATGGTTTTGTGGATTTGTCGGCCTGGGCGGAACTTGGCGTACCACTGGCCATTGGCTCAGACAGCCACGTAAGTCGGGATTGGCGGGAAGAGCTGCGCTGGTTGGTGTACAGCACGCGCTTGTTGACGCAACGCCGGGGAATTGCCGGACTCCCGTCGCCAGCAACCAGCCTCTTTGCCGGAGCACAACTGGCCGGTGGCGATGCTGCTGGCCTACCACGGTGGGGCCTGACACCCGGCGCGCGCGCCGATGCGCTGGTGTTAGCAACGGACGCTGCGTCGTTAATGGGAGCAACGCCCGAACACCTGCTCGAAGCCGTTGTGTTTTCAAGCCCCGGCCCTGCTTGGTCCGATGTGTTTGTCGCCGGCCGCTGGTGGCTGCAACGCGGACGCCATCCCCGCCAAGGGCGGATTCAGGCGCGTTTCAAGGCGGCGATGGAGACGCTGTGGGCATCTGTCCGTCCATGTTCCCAGAATGCAGACCATCCGCCCGACGACAGCCCTAACTAGCCCGCAATCCGGCGCTGTGTCAGGGCTTTGGCATGGTAGTCCAGAAAAGCTGCGGCTTCGGCGCGTCCCATGTAGCGTTCCAGCGTGCGGGGGTCGCTGTCGAGCAGGTCCACCATGATGAGACCATCCAGGGCGTCGCCGAAGTCCGGATCAATGTTGAAGGCCAGCACTTTTCCACCCAGCTTGAGGTACTGCCGTAGCAGCACCGGAACGCCTTTGGCATCCGGCTCAATATCGGCAACAAAGGCTGAGACTTCTTCAATGTCAGCCGCCGGAATAGGGGACAGCTTGAGTCCAAGCAAGGTTTGTGCAATGGCCAAGGTACGTGACTCGAAAGGCATCCGCGGGCGAACCAGTCGGGCCAGTTGCGGCTGAAAGCTGTTCGCCTTGAGAAACTCCACTATCAACCGCCGGGAAGCTGCGCGGTATTCGTTGGTAATGCTCACGGGGCCGAACAGCACCCGGTAGCGCGGATGCTGGGCGATATAACGCCCAATGCCTTTCCACAAGAGCATCAGTGGTGCATAGCTTTTCTGATATTCCGGGCGGACGAAAGAACGCCCCAGCTCAAGTGCCGGCCCAATGCTGCGCAGAAAGGCCGTGCGGTAGGCAAACAAGGTGTGGGTGTATAGACCACGCTTGCCAAAGCGCGCCAAAATCTCGTCCGTCTGCCCGAAGCGGTAGCCGCCAACGATTTCCTGCCGTTCCTGGTTCCAGACAAAAAGGTGCTGGTAGTAGGCATCGAAGCTATCTATGTCAAGGGCCTTGCCGGTGCCTTCTCCAGCCGCCCGAAAGGTGATTTCGCGCAGGCGTCCAATCTCATGAAGCAAGTGTGGGATTTGCTCGGCGCTTGCACACCAGACGCTTAGTTCACCCTGTTTGACCAGGCAAGCGGTTTCAGGAAGGGCTTTGATTTCGGCTGCTAGAAGCTCAACGGCACGTGGTGGTGCGATGGGCGCTGGCGTCCGTTGCGAGCGTTGAAATGCCAACCCCGGGAGTTTTGGAAGGCGTAACGGAGCCACCAGTGCGCGGGGTAGCCGCGAAGCCGGTTCGGTACGCGAAGCCAGCAGGTAGGTACGCTGCCGCAAGTGCTCGGTCAGGGTTTCGTCGTCTAGGGTTTTGAGTTTTGCCCAGGGAATCGGGTGCCCAATGCGCACTTCAAGCTCTCGATTCCGCTTGTTGAGGAACTCATAAGGCAGCATAGCTGTGCGCAGACGTGGATGAACAAAGCCAGCCACTTGGAAAAGCGCCCCGTTTCTTCCGGCGAAATATACCGGTACAACGGTTGCCTCACTGGCGCGCACCAGACGCGCCACCGTGGTTTTCCAGGCAGGATCAGTGACAACGCGCTTGCCAGCTTGCCAGTGGGCTACTTCGCCGGCCGGAAACATGCCGATTGCACCACCCTGCGCCAAGAAGCGCAGGGCCTGCCGAAGCGGACGGAGATTGGCGTGTGGGGAGTTTGGACGTTCAAATGGATCGACGAAAATAAAATAATCCTGCGCTTCAGGAATGCATTTGAGCAGGTAGTTTGCCATCACCTTGGCATCAGGCCGCACCGAACGGAGCAGGGAAGTGAGAATAATGCCTTCAATGCCGCCAAAGGGATGGTTAGCTACCACCACGACCGGTCCCGAGGTTGGCAAACGTGCTACGTCACTTTCCAAGACGTGGTAGCGAACGTTGAGCGCTGCCAAGACGGCTTCAAAAAAGGCATGGCCGTCGCTGCTTGTAGCAGCCAAGGCTTCCCGGTAAAGCTCATCAAGCTGGTGAAACAAAAGCCAACGTTCGAGCAGGCTTTTGATGGGAGCAAACATCCGTTGCCGCAGCGGGTCGCGAAACGGTGTTGGGAGTTGGAAAATACGACCGGACATAGGCGCGCACAAAGCTCCTTTGGTAGGGCAGATGGCATCGCTTATCCGCTGTTTGTAACGCCGGTGTAAACGGCATCCGTCAGAGGTATTGCTGAGCTAGCCTAAGCAAAAAAGTCCTTCACTGCCGCAATGACGTAATCTTGTTGCTCAGCAGTCAATTCAGCATACATTGGAAGGGATAAAATCTCTTCCGAGAGCCGTTCGGTGATGGGAAATGTGCCACGACCGTAGCCTAGGTCAGCATACGCCGGTTGCATGTGTATCGGTACGGGATAGTGAATGACCGTCGCAATGCCGCGTTGGTTGAGGTGTGCTTGGAGGGCATCGCGCTGACGGGTACGGATGACGTAGAGGTGAAAGACGTGATCGCCAGTGATAACGCGCGGAAGCTGCAAGTCCCCTACGCCTTCGAGCGCGTGGGTGTAGACGGCTGCGTGGGCTGCCCGGCGTGCATTCCAGGCGTCTAGATACCGGAGTTTGACGCCAAGTACGGCGGCTTGCAGCGTATCCAGCCGCAGATTATACCCCTTGACAACATGCTTGTATTTGACTTCCTGCCCATAGTTGCGCAAGAAGCGAACCTTTTCAGCCAGCTCAGCATTGTTGGTGACAAGCCCGCCGGCGTCGCCATACGCGCCTAGGTTCTTGCCGGGATAAAAGCTGAAGCAGCCAACATCTCCGAGCGTGCCGACCCGCTGTCCCCGGTAGCGCGCGCCATGCGCTTGGGAAGCATCCTCGATAACCCGCAGGTTGTACCGTCGGGCAAGGGCAAGAATCGGGTCCATATCAGCCGGTTGCCCGTAGAGGTGAACCGGCATGATGGCTTTTGTGCGGGGCGTGATAGCTGCTTCAATGTGTGCTGGGTCAAGGTTGAAACTGGCTTCATCTACCTCGACAAGCACGGGGCGCGCCCCAACGGCCGATACGGCCAGCGCCGAAGCAATGAAGGTGTGCGCCGGAACGATGACTTCATCCCCCGGGCCGATACCAAGGGCTTCTAGGGCGAGCTTGAGCGCATCCAGCCCGCTAGCCACTCCGACACAGTGCTGGGCGCCGACGTAGTCGGCAAAAGCCCGCTCAAATTCGCTGACTTCCTTACCGAGGATAAAGTTGCATTGCCGCATGACAGTCAGTACGGCTGTGTCGAGTTCGTCTTTGAGCGACTGGTACTGCGCCTGGAGGTCAACAAAGGGAATCCGCATGTCTCCGCCCCTTTCTCCTTGCCATTACTTTTTCAAACCCAGCCCTAGGTAGATAACAGGGCGGAGAATACTCCACCAGCCGGTCAATGGCTTCATTTTGGTGTAGCCCAGCTCTTTGGGGGGATAAATCTTGGTAACCGGCACTTCTTTGAACCGATAGCCTAAACGGATGGCCTTGAACAGGATGTAGGGTTCCAGCTCGTACTTGTCGAGCCAGTCCTGATCAATGTCAATGCGCGGATCGTCGAAGAGCGAAAGGCGAATGGCGCGAAAGCCGTTAGTACTGTCGGTGACACGCCGCCGCACAGCCAGCGAAAACAACAAGGGGTGGACAAAGCGCGTTGCTAGTTGGCGGTAGAGGGGCATGTTGCCAAAATCACCGCCTGGCAAGTACCGTGAGCCTTGCACAAGGTCATACCCATCCTTGAGGATAGGCTCAAGCAACCGAGGAATTTCAGCCGGCCGATCTTTGTCATTTCCAGCCAGAATAACAATGACATCGTAGCCATGTTCGCGGGCATAACGAATCGCCGTGCGAATGGCAGCACCAGCGCCCGACCGCCGCTCATGACGCAAGTAGATGGCGCCTTTCTCGCGGATCACCTGCGGTGTGCCGTCTGTTGAGGCATCATCCACAACGGCAATGGCATCCACGATATTCGGTGGAAAACGGTCAAGGACGCGCCCGATTTTCTTTTCCTCGTTGAAGGCAATCGGTACGGCCAGCACCTTCAATGTCGTTCGTGGTGCATTAGACGATACGGATGATGCCGCCTGGTGTTCGGCGGTATTGGTCGCCACATTCACGGCAACTTGCTTCCTCTCCCTTAAAGATCAAGCGTGCAGCACAGCGACAAACCCAGCCGCGTACAGTTGCAGGGTTACCAAAACAAAGGGCATGTGCTGGGATGTCCTTGGTGACCACAGAACCGGCGCCAACTAGAGCATACTCGCCAATTCGCACTCGGCAGACAATGGTGGCATTGGCACCGATCGTCGCCCCGCGCTCAATGTAGGTTGGATAGCAGACCCAATCGGGTTTGCGGCTGCGTGGCAGCAGATCGTTGGTCAGAGCCACGTTCGGACCCAGAAACACATCATCGCCGAGGTGAATCCCCGCCCATACCGAGACGCCGTTTTTGATGGTGACCCGGTTGCCAATCACAGCGCCCGACTCGATATAGCAGTGGTCACCAATGTTACAGTCTTCACCGATAATGGCGCCGGGAAGCACGTGAACAAACGCCCAAATGCGCGTTCCGCGCCCGATGTGTTCACTTTCGACCAGTGCCGTCGGATGTTTTCGGTAGGGCAGTCCGTCGGTCATGTTGGCAGGCGTGGGCTTTGTATGGTATCGGCAATGCTACGCCAATTGCTCCCTGCCTGCCAAGCTAGTTATGGTTTGTCCGGCCCTTTGACAAAACCGCCGAATAGTCCCCGCTGTGGGTCACGCAGCCGAAAACCTGTTTTGTGGTAGGGCGGCGAGCACGGGAGCGGCAGGTCCCAGCAGATGGCGTGGGGGACAGTCACTTCAATGCCGTTGATCAGTTGTCGCCTTACGGTTGTGTCGGCCACCGGTGGCTCACCTTCCAGATACTCGATGCGCCGGACGCGGGGCGGACGTATCCAGCCGGGTGCATGGTCAGGCGTATTGGAGACCTTCCCAGCAGCGATGGCCTTTTGAATGAGGCGTTCCGTATTGGATGAGAGCATAGACAGCCATGTGAGGGCTGCCGTCAGGAAACCAGCGAGGATGAAGATACTGACGTGCCCCGTGCGTTCCCACCACATACCAGCTACACCGGGCTGCCAGCGCGCGGCAAGACGCAGGATGAGGGCAGCAAGTCCAAGACTGATGGCAACGACCGGATAGCCGAGCAGAAAGCGCAGCGATGGTGCGGTGGCCATAACGTAAAGTGTGCCTGCCGTTGATAGTGCCAGCACCCACCGGAAGGCTGGTGTCCACTGCCGCCAGCGTCGCCAGCCCCAAACAAGAACCCCGAGCTGCATCAACAGCAGCCCAGTTGCCAGCCGTTCGTGGGCAATCCAGTGCGGAAGCCACCGGAGCGGATAATCCGGGCCAGGTGGAACTTTTTGCCCCGACCACTGGGCAAATACCCGAATGGTATCGGTTGTAAAGACTGGGTTTTCATACTGCCACGGCAACCCCAGCCCAAAGACCCGTGAGGGGAAGAAGGGGTAGCCGGACATCACAACGCGCGCCACTACGCCGGGGGCAAGAAACAGTGCGCCAAGCACGCCGGCTCGCAGAAGGTATTCAGGTTGCCGGTTGGCGGCGAAGACAAAGCATCCGCCGATGATGACAACCGGCAGGGCGTTGAGTTTGACACCGGCCAAACCAAGCGCCATCAGCCAGACCAAAAGACGTGCATCGCCTGTGTCGGGAGGGGGCGCCGGTGTTGCCGTGAGAAAAAACATCCAGGCCAGGACGACGACGCCGACAATCACCGGAATATCCGGCGACGGCGAAACAATGATGGCTCCCAGAAAGCGTGTTGCCAGCAGCCACGTCAGCCCGGAAGCTGTCAGTAAAAACCAATCGGCAGGTTGTCCTGTTCGCCGCCAGATGCGGCTGCCGGCGAGTATGAGATGCAGGGTCAGCAGGGCGTAAGCAACGCTGTTGGCAACGTTGTAGGCGCGTCCCGCCAACGGCCCGGCATTGAACGGCGCTGCCAGCGCAAACCAAGTCGAACCGTAACCAAGCGTCAAGTTGAGCAAGGCAAGGCCGGGAACCGTACCGTAGTGTGACAGCCATTCAATGCTCCCGATGTGATAGACGCCAGCATCAATGATGAAACTGGGACGATTGAAAAACGCCCCGTTGCTGACCGCAATGGCTGCTAGGGCCACAGGCCACGCTGGTTGTTGCCGAAGCAGGCGCCATATTTCCGGCCACCGCATGTACGCCCGGCCTGTCGTCAGCGCTGGAAGACCGAGCATGAGTGCAAGGAGCGCCCCGGAAAGCGGCGTGAGCGGCATCAGCAACGACAGCGCCAGCAAGGCATTGCCGAGGGTCAACAGCCCAATCCAGGTGGCAGCCAGCCAGTAATCCCCAAGGCGGTATGCGGGAGACAGCGCGCGTGACACATACCCGACGCTGACCCCGACGAGGTAGCTGGTCAGGGCGAGCAGACCAAAGGCAAAGGCGAAAAACAGCATAGGGTACGCCTGAGCCAGACTGTGACGTTATGGCAGCCGCTCGAAGCGATTGCCACGCCAACCGAGCCGGTAGCGTTCCCGTCCCTCACCATCCTTGACCACAATTGTCGTCCCATAGCGCGGCAGCTCATACACGTGGCAGTCCGCAGCCTCAAAATCGTCGCAGTGGCGGTAATCGGGTAGGAGATTCTGGGTCACATCCACAAGGCCCCCCGGTTGCTCGTCCAACAACCAGCACTGCGACCCCATTTCGTAGTCAGCCGTGACGGCAATCAGGTACGTTCCGTCGCTTTTGCGGAACTTGGCTACCGTGACCGTCGGTCGTCCGCCATCGCCAGCAATTTGCAGATAGCCATTGCGTTCGTCGCGGACGGTGACGTGCTCCGGGCGCAGCAGTGCCCGACGGCGAACGCGTGGCACATCAGGCAGGTATCTGTCAGGAATAGCTAAGAAGTATTCATCTAAGGTGCGCCTTGGAGTGTGGCGCGAAATGCCATTTTTAGGGGTGGTTTTCTGTCCGGCAACATCCGTGGACCACAACCAGGCCCAAAGCAGCAGCCCTACGCCAGCAAGGCATCGGGCCAAGGAAATTCGCGCCATCATCCAGAACATACTCATCATAGCCAGTCTTCCTGCATTGACTTGCTGACCAAAAACAGTGGAGCGATGATAAATGACTCGGGTCAGAAAAAACATTTGAATACCTGCAAGGAGATTGACAGCCTTTGATGCACTCTACCAGGACTTGGATGGCTACCTTTCGGCCGGTTCGATGGATTGTCGTCCTGTTCCTTTCGTTTCTGGTAGTGAATTGGCACGGTGCAGCCCAGCAGCCACGCTTCGGTAAGCAAGGCTCACCACAGGATTACCCACCCCCTAGGCTCGATCCACGCGAAACCCACCTTGCCAACTTGCGCCAGCTTACCTTTGGGGGTGAAAACGCGGAAGCTTACTTTTCCTTCGACGGCAAGCAGCTCGTCTTTCAATCTACCCGCGACGGCCGTGCCTGCGACCAAATTTACGTAATGGATGTCACCGGCGCGCGCCAGCGGATGGTCAGCACCGGTCTCGGACGTACCACATGTGCCTACTTTCTCCGCGACGGCCGGCACATCATCTATTCCTCCACGCACCTGGTACAGCGTGAGTGTCCACCCCGGCCTGATTTCTCACGTGGCTACGTGTGGGCGCTTTACCCAAGCTACGACATTTTCAAGGCCAGCCTAGACGGAAAGCATCTCGTGCGCCTGACCGACACGCCCGGCTACGATGCTGAAGCCACCGTGTCGCCCGACGGCAAGCACATCGTGTTTACTTCCGACCGCTCCGGCGATCTGGAGCTGTACATCATGGACACCAATGGCAAAAACCTGCGGCAGTTGACCCACGCGCCCGGCTACGACGGCGGTGCATTCTTTTCCCACGACGGAAAGAAGATTGTCTGGCGGGCTAGCCGGCCCGAAGGCGCGGAACTGGAAGAGTACCGGGCCCTGCTCAAAGAACATCTCGTTCGCCCTTCCCAGCTCGACATTTACGTTATGGATGTGGACGGCTCAAACGTGCGTCGCTTGACCAACAACGGCAAGGCCAACTTTGCCCCGTTTTTTACGCCAGACGACCAGAAAGTGATTTTCTCGTCGAATATGGATGATCCCAAGGGACGCAACTTTGAGCTGTATCTCATCAACCTAGACGGCACAGGGCTAGAGCGCGTCACCTACGAAGAGACCTTTGATGGCTTTCCAATGTTTTCGCCCGACGGGAAAAAGCTGGTCTTCGCCTCAAACCGCAACGGGCGGGTGCGTGGCGAGACCAATATCTTTATTGCCGACTGGATTCCATAAGCTTCGCTCCCCCTCTACAGCAGCCGAGCTGCGAGGGCATCAAGGGAAGCTTGGAGGCGTAACACATCCGAGGCTGATTTGAAAACCGGTGTGCGGGGTGGTGCCGGACGGTGAACAGGCGCCGAAAGTGGAATGCGTCGCCCTGGCCGAACCATCCGGATGCCATGCCGGGCAAACGTCGCCGCATATTCGTCAAAGTGCTCGGATAGATGAGCCATCACTGTGTCACGCCCATGCTTGGCCAGCGGCACGCGCGCTTCGTAGTCCATGATGTTGTGGAAAAACATCCGGTAATCGTCCATCCGTGGCTCGATGATGATGATGTCCACGTCCGGGTGCAGGCGTTTGTAGCGTTCTAGACCCAGCTCGATGCGTGAGTGCAGCAGTACCCGCAACATCTGCCACGCAATGTATCCAAAGCCCTTTTCCCGCAAGTAGCGCCCCTTGCCCTCAAACAAGGGGACAGCTTCCCGCTCGATGTCGTTTCGCAGGGGAACCACAGGATTGATGCAGACAATGAGCTTAGCGCCTTTGGCAATGGCAATATCGGCGTGCAGTGTTTTGCGCATAGCGCCGTCCACATAGTCACGCCGGCCAATCCGAACCGGACGGTAAAACAATGGGATGGCCGTCGAAGCCTGGACGGCTTTCGAGATGGGCACGTGGTCATGGCCTTCGTCGCCAAAAATAATGCGGTCGCCGGTATCGAGTTCAGTAGCAACCACGTAGAGCCGACGCCGCAGTTGGCGAAAGTCATTTGTCCGACCTAGCCGGTGAAAATTGTTTCGCAGGTAGCTTTCGACGCGGTCATTGACAAAAAGCCCCGAAGGGAGGATTTCGTCAAAAACACTCACATAGGGGTTGCCTCCGGCAACTTGACGCAGTTTTTTGAACATATTGAGCGCTAGGGTACGGGGCAGCGCCAAAGCGCGCTCAAAAAACTCGCCAAAGTTAGGCCGAAACACATCCCATTTCGGGAACGGCGCAATCGGGGCATTGGATTCTTGGCGCAACGCGGCAAACATAGCCTCCGGCATGATGCCATTAGCCAGAAACGAACCCACAAACGCCCCGGCCGACAAGCCAATGATCATGTCAAAGTCGGCAATGGAAAATCCTTCCCCAAAATGCTGGTCAAGTGCATGCAGCGCACCGATCTCATAGACAACACCGGTAATACCACCACCGGCTAAAATGAGGGCGGTTTTACTGCGGGGCGCAGATGAAGTTGAGACAGACATAGCAGTAGGCAGGGCAGGCAAAGATTCCCAGGCTGCTAGGGACAAGTCAGCGCGTACTGACCGGCGGCCGAAGCAACGGCCACCGGCCCTTTCAGGATAAGGCCAAACGCTGACTGTAGAAGTCGTAAATGCGATTCAAGCGCTTGAGTTCGCGCTCATAAATGATGTCGGTAAACGGCTTGATGTTTTTGACCGGCCGCAGAGCATGGTAGCCACGTTCAAGCATGTCCACGATGCTTTCTTTGGACGTAATAAACAGGTGCGATGTCATCCGGGCTGTCTTGAGGATTGTCCCAATGAAGCGGTACTGGCAGAGACTATGGGTAAAGTGAAAGCACTCTACGACAAGGTCAAGCTGCTGAATGCGCTCGTCGTAGTTATTGCACCGATAGTACGCTTCATCGTACTGTTCCTGGGAGATGTTCTTCTTGACGCCCATCTTCTCAAGTGTCACCACCATGAGGTCGTCCAAGGCGTCGGATAGTTCATAGAGGTCAAGCAGGCGAATCAGCCCGTGGAAAAGGCGTTCCCCCAACGCATTCCGAAAGTAGCTGGAAATCTGCTCAAAGCTACGATTGCGTTCCTCGAAATCCCGAGGCCCGTAGATGTCTTGGGCAAAAAACTCACATATCTGCCCGTACTCTTTCGAGGTGTAGAGATCGTTGAAGTTTCTTTTTAGTTGCTTGACTTGAAAATCCTGAAGTTCACGCTTGAGAACCAAGTTGACTTTGGGTTTGGCTGACGTTTTCTTGGGCATGGGTTCAAGAGAGAGGGGAGGCGATGAGCGATATGAAGGCGTGCTTATCGTTCAATTATATTCGCCAAAGCAATGCTAGGAAAGGTTTGCTGAGTTTAATTTACCAAGCTGTTCTGAACAACTCAGCGCTGTACCGACCCAAGGGCAGCAACTATGCACAACACACCGGGAAAGATGCACGACTGCAATGCCTATGGGCGGAAGGTTCACCGGTCTAGGTGGTTTGGCAGCCTTTGGATCAGTTTTGTCCTTGTCCTGTTGGGGGGGAGATTGATTGCCCAGTCGCCACCTGCACCCGCTGGCCCAACCATTAGCGGGATTGTTGTCAGCGAAGCTGGCGTACCGCTGGCAGATGTCAAGGTTGTTTGCCTTGGGCCTGCAGTTCCGTCTGCCTCGTTGCTGACAGCAGGAGATGGCAAGTTCACCTTTTCTGTGCCGCGTGTTGGCAAGTACTCCATCACCGCCACGGCCAATGGCTACCGTCCGCAAACCCAAGTCGTCACGCTGAACCGCTTAGACGAGGTCGTTGGCGACATCAAGCTACAACTTTCCCCTAGTTCATTGCGGGTTGTTGTGCGAGATGCGCGGGCAGGCATGCCGATGACAGGTGCTGTCGTGACCGCGCGGCTGCGAGAACCGGTACGCCGAGAAGCTAGCGCCCTCCGTGCCGTTGAAAGCCGGCGGGGGGAGTACTTCTTTGGACGTATGGAGCCTGGGATCTATGAGGTCACAGGTGTTGTGACCGGCTATGAAGCCAAGACAACGGAAGTCGTCATTACGGGTGAGCGGACGACGTTAGAAGCTACACTTTTGCTCAGTCGGGTTTCAACGATTCCACTAGGTATACGCAGTTTGGATCGCTCTTTTGTTGTACCGCGACTGCCATCTAACGAGGTGCAGACAATCTTTGCAGACAATGACGGAAGTGTATGGTTTGGCACGGCGGGTGGCGTGTGTCGTTTTGATGGGCAGCAGTTTTGGTCCTCGGAAATGCCGGAGTCGCCTTTGTCTCCGCTGGCCGGCAAGTCGGTGACAGCGCTGGCGCGAATGGGAGACGGTACGCTGTGGTTTGGGCTGCCGACAGGGCTGGCCACCCTCAGCCCAACGCAGACGATGGTGACCATCTCTAGTGAACCAGTAGCGTCTGTCACTTGCTTGTTGCCCGGTACGTCGGAGGACATGTGGGTAGGCACGCAGCAGGGGCTATACCACTACTGGCCGGGGCTGCCGCGCTGGGAGTTGATCCAACCAATTGGCAAAACACGCATCAGTCGTCTACTAGCATTTTCCGGTGGCCTTGTTGTAGCAACCGACCAAGGATTGTTCCGGTGGCAGTCTGGCCAAGACTGGAAACTGGTGCAGCCTGTAGCCGAGGTAGAGGAGCGCGCTACCTATGACCTTGCCGCTGACCCGCAGGCACCAGTGGTGTGGTGTGCTACGGCCGCCGGACTTTACACCCTAACAGCAGAGGGTCAACTTCAGCCAGTTTCTGGTCCCCTGTTGCAACGTCCACTAAGGGCTTGTTACGTGGACGGCGAAGGCCGGGTATGGTGCGCCCGCGCCGACGGTCAGGGGGTTGTGGTCTATGACCCGCGTCGTCAGGAGACGGCCGAATTGCTGGCTGATACGGAAGTCACCAGCGTGACCGGTGATCTCGACCAAAACATCTGGTTGGCCACTCGCCAGGGAGCACTACGGTATGACGCCTACAGCTTTGTCGTCTTCGATACCAGTCGTGGCCTTCCTGACACCGACGTGCGGGCCCTTGCGCCAAAAGCAGGCGGTGGTTTGTGGGTCGGTACCTCGCGGGGCGTCTACGCCTTCGATGGGATTCGTTTCCAAAGTGTACATCCAGAGCTGGCCAACCTGACAGTGCAAGCCCTACTCGCCGTGGAGAACCGTCTGTGGGTTGGTGCAGAAAACGGCCTGTGGCTGTGGGATGGAAGTACTGTGCGGGCCGTTATGGCCGGCGATAGCCCTTTTGCACATGTGCGTTCCTTGCTGCTCGATACAGCCCGCCGAACACTCTGGGTCGCAACTGCCAAGGCCTTGTTCAAGGTTGACAGCGAGACGCTGAAACTTGACAGCGAGCCCATTCCGCTGGATGGCGAAGTACGAATGGCTACGCTGTCCCGTGCTGGCACAGTGTGGCTGGCAACAAATGAGGGGGCCTATCGTTATGAACCAAGCACTGCCGAGCTTGTTGTTATCGGAGCTACCCTCGGTTTAGAAAGCCTCGATGTGCGCGCTATTGTCGAACAACCTCGGTCTGGCCAATTCTGGCTGGCAACCGGGCGGGGAATCGAGACCTTTGATGGTGTCGGCTTCGTCTCTGATGAATTCCGCGCAGCCGTGCAAGGAGGGGACGTTCAGACCCTCTACGTTGAGCAGAACTCATCCGAATCCACCTTTCTGTGGGTCGGATTGGGGGACGGCAGTTTGCGCAAGTTTTTGATCAATGGCAGTGGAGTAGCGCAAAGCTATCGGCGTGAGCGCTATGACTTAGGCGGGGTGCACTTTCGGGCAATGACTAAAACTCCGGAGGGATACCTCTGGCTAGCAACTGACGCCGGCTTGGTACGCCATTGCCCAAATGTGCGGTCGCCGGTTGTTGACATCCGTCTTGAGGTTGATGGGGCCGAACTACCAGGAAGCACAAATGCTTCCCTGCGGGCTGGTTTTCATCGATTGAAATTCCGCTTCACAGCCCTGTGCCAAACTGGACCTGTGACCTACTTTTACCGCCTGTCGAGCCGGGACACAAACTGGCGGGTCATCCCGGCTGAGCGCAGTGCCATAAGCCCGGCCGAGTATGCAGTCGCCGGGTTACCAGCCGGCGAGCACGTTTTTGAAGTGTGGGCACTGAACCGAGACCTCTACGGCAATCGGTTTGTGACGCAGCGGTATGTGGTGCACATAGATTCGCCTTTTTACCTTCGGGGGTGGTTTTGGGCGCTCTGCCTGTTGGTGATGACCGGCAGCGGCACAGGTGTTTGGTTTGTGCAGCGGATGCGCAACCAGGAATACGTCCTACCGCCGGCCCTGCGCAAGTTCACGCCCATCCAGCCCAATCCGTATGTCGTGGGCAATCCGATTCGCTCTCAGGAGATGTTTTTCGGGCGGGAGGATGATTTTCACTACGTTGCACGCAAGCTCGAAAGCACACCCCAGGGACTGGTGATTGTCTTTTGCGGCGAGCGTCGGACGGGCAAAAGCTCCATCCTGTACCAGATGGCCAACGGTCGGTTGGGCCCGGCTTTCGTCCCGGTGTTTATTGACATGCAGGAAATGCTTGTCCAAAGCGACCGAGAGTTTTTCAACCGGGTGGCCCGTCTGGTTGTTGAGGCTGTTGCCAAAGCAACAGAAACACATGTTGAGATGACGGCCGAACCGCTGTCCACATGGGCAGAATTTGCCTCGGAGGCGGCCAAAAAGGCACCTTCGGGGTCAAGCAATGTGTACGACCAAGTGCGGGATTTTGTCAGCCGCGCCCTTAGGCAGATTGGCGACCGGCAGATGGTCTGGCTGGTGGATGAATACGAGCTACTTGAGCACAAGATCGAAGAAGGCAAGCTTTCGCGAGACCTACTGCCGTTTCTAGCTACCCTGTTGGACCGTTACGAGCGCTTATCCTTTGTCTTTACTGGGTCACGTCGCCTTGAGGACCGCGACAAGCGTCTCTGGCGCGATTTATTACGCCACTCCCTCTTTCGCAAAGTTTCTTACCTAACCCCAAATGACACACGGCGATTGATTACCGAGCCGATCAAGGAGCGTGTCGTATACGGACGGGGTGTGGTGGAGTCCATCATACGATTGACAGCTGGACAGCCCTTCTACACGCAGGTGATCTGCCAAAACATCGTGGATTTTCTCAACGAACAGAAGCGGCACTATGTTCTGGGGACAGACGTTATGACGATTGTTGAGGAAGTCATCAACAATCCACTTCCCCAGATGATTTACTTTTGGGAGGCTTTGAGTGACGATGAAAAGCTTGTGCTGGCGCTAATGGCCGATACGTTAGCCGATGCACAAGACGTTGTCTCGGCAAGCCGCCTGACTGCCCGAATTACCGAGTGCAACTATCCCGTAACCCTCTCTGAGACGACAATTCGTCTGACTCTCGAAGAGCTGTTCCGCCGGGAGATGCTGGAAAAGTACGGCACGGACGCTTTTGCCTATCGTGTAGATTTGTTGCGCCATTGGATTCGACGGAGTCATAGTGTTTGGCAGGTAGTGGGAGAAGTTCGTTCACGGTAACTGAAAAATCAGACCAAAGGGGACGAGGGCCAACCCCCCAAGAAAAAGCCTCACCAGCAAAGGCAGGTGAGGCCGAAGACAGAAGCTGTGTCTTTTTTCCAAACGAGGCTTCAGGAGGATTGACGAAACTTTTCTATTGGGAAGTTGGGGCCAAGAACAGAAGGATCGCCGTTGCACAGCGACTTGACAATGTACTCGTAGAGATAGTTTGACTCAGCTCGGACTTGAGGATCCGCGCGTTCCTCATAGGTCTTGATACTGTTGTCAAACTCTTTCTTGAGCAGGTCGTAGAGGTTTTTCTGGGCAATCCCCTGCTCAATCTTTTGCGGGTTATAGATTTTGATGTCGCTGACAATGGTGCGGGCTACCCGCTGGGCGATTTTGTGTAGCTCTTCACTGGCTTTGAATTGGGTCGGTTGGGCCTGGGCCGGTTTTTGAGAACCGAGCACCATTGTTTGCCCACCAGAGGGGTCAAAAAGGTTAGGCATCTCAGGCTCCTCAGCGGTGGGCGGTGTCGGATCAGGGGCTAGGTTGACATCAAACTCCGGCAGTTGCTGGGCGCGTTGTTGAGCTTCCATTGCCCGACGGGCTTCTTCGGCAGCTAACCGCGCGGCCTCTTCGGCGCGGCGGCGTTCTTCTTCAGCGCGGCGTTGTTCTTCAAGGCGGCGCTGCTCTTCTAGGCGCCGTTGTTCTTCGGCGCGGCGGGCTTCTTCGGCTGCCCGGCGGGCGGCCTCTTCGGCCCGACGGCGTTCTTCTTCGGCGCGGCGTTGTTCTTCAAGGCGGCGCTGCTCTTCTAGGCGCCGTTGTTCTTCGGCGCGGCGGGCTTCTTCGGCTGCCCGGCGGGCGGCCTCTTCGGCCCGACGGCGTTCTTCTTCAGCGCGGCGTTGTTCTTCTAGACGCCGTTGTTCTTCGGCACGGCGGGCTTCTTCGGCTGCTCGTTGGGCAGCCTCAGCTTGTCGTTGAGCTTCAGCGCGACGTTGTTCTTCGAGGTACCGGGCTTCGGCTTCGCGCTGGGCAGCCACCTGCGCCGTTTCCGGGCCCTCGCCAGGGGTTGCAATGACAGGTGATACACCACCCGTCAGCCCAAGTCCGGCACCCTCGGATTTCCCACCTTTGAAGAAAAAGAACATGACCGCGCCCACAATAATGAAAAGCACCAAACCAATCCCGACGTAAAGCATTACCGGATAGGCTCCTTAGGATGTCTTTCGGTGGTGCGCATACAAGGCGTTGGTGGCAGACTACTTACGTGATAGCTCATCCCGCGTGGCATAGAGCGTTTGCGGAAGAATGTCACGAATACCATGCTCACGGGCGTATTTTTCGGTATTGTGCATCGCCTTCTTCCGAACAAAGAAGGGGATTTTTTTCAGTTCTGCCAAAGCTTCGTCTGTCCAGCGTGGCTCGCCGGACTGCTCGCGGTCTGAGACATCAGTGGCCACTGTTGCTGCCGTGGTCACTGTTGCTGCCGTTGCCGGTGGAGAGTCTGCTGGCACTGCTGTTCCACGAGGTTCGGAGACGAGGCCGGTGTCCACCGACGAGGGAGAAGTGGGTAAATCCGGCAATCTCACAGCACCAAGCACCGGATCGTATTCTACCCCCGGCAATTCGCGGAACATGTTGATCAAGTGTGACTCCAAACCAAGCGTCAGTGTATGCGTCACCGCATCGAAGATTACATTAGCCCCTTCCCAACCTGCAAATGGAGAATAGCGGGCAGGAAAATCCGTCACATGGGCTGGACAACTAATCACCGTTGCCGGTAACTCGTGCCGCCGCGCCGAGTGGCGCTCCATTTGGGTACCTAAGACAATGTCAGGCATAGCGTCAGCGATCCGGCGCTCGACTTCTTTGAAGTCATCGGAGTAGAAGCCATTCCAGCCCCGCCGGGCGCACTCGTCGAGAAAGGCAGGTGCATGTTCGTAAGAAAATGTTCCCACAGCCAGTGGGCGCATGCCGATTTCTTCTTCCATCATACGCGCCACGGCAAGGGCATGGGAAGCTACACCAAAGACAAATGACCGTTTGGGCGTCAGGTAGTGACTGTCGGCTGAGCGTGAATACCACGGGACGCGGCTCATGGTTTCCGGGCGCGGATGGAAGTTAGCCGGGCGTCCACCCAGTTCCTCAACCTTGGCTTGCACTAGCTCAAGAAATTCCTGAGTAGCCTGAATGCCAATCGGGGCGTGCACAAGGTAGGGCTGCCCAAAGCGATTTTCCAAAATCTTGGCAGCGCGCAAGCCAATTTCGACGTACGGAACCACATTGAACCAAGCTTGCCCAAGGCGCTCAAAATCAGCCACTGTCCCGCCGAGCGGAAGGGCAGCATTGACACGGACACCGCACTGGTTCAGCAACAGGGTGATTTCGCGCAGGTCGTCCCGGTGACGAAAGCCAAGGCTGGTCAAACCAAGGATGTTTGCACTGGGTTCATCGGTGCGCTTCCCCGTGCCAGTAGCTAAGTGTTCGACCAAGCCGGCAAAAGTCATATCTGCACCTTGGTCTTCTTTTTCACAAAAGGCGTTGAGCTGCAAAAACAGCAGCTTGGCATTGCACTTCGCCTGTAGGCGGTTGAGTGCGCCGCCAACGTCTTCTTTGAGCAGGTTTGACGTACAGGTTGGAATCACTTGGATCACACGCGGTTTACGTGTGTGTTCCACCTGCTCCACAACGGTGATCATCCGGTCTATACCTGTTGTGGAGACTTCTCTGCGTCCATAACTGACGTTAGTGACGCTGGGAAAACCGCACTGGCGGTCGATCATTGTAAACAGCACGCTGGTGTAGGAGTCGCCACCTGGTGCATGCAGCACGGTGTGTACCCCAGGGATTGATGTGCCCACCCGGCATGCGCCAACGTGGGCCGGCCCTTCATACGTCCAATAGTGAAGTCGCATGGGTTTTTCTCCTAAGCAAATAAGGCACTGCTGAGGTGATGGGCGGTTGTTTCACCGTTGTAATCACAAACGTTTGGCGCACTGCCAACGCCGAGAAAGGATTCAGGCGGTTACATGGCTAGCCTGCATGGTGTCGGCAGGTGGATTGACATACCAACCGCGTTGGGCCATCAATTGCCCGCGTCGAATAGGACGGGCAATGATTTCGGCCAAGTCCTTGGCATGTTTGAAGCCATGGATGGGCGTAAACGTAAACTCAATTGACCACTTCGTAGGCAACCCACGGGATTCAAATGGGTTAGCCAAGCCTAGCCCACAGATGGTCAAATCCGGCTTGAGGGCAATGACTCGTTCTGCCTGCGCAATGACATCCGGTTTCTCATAAAGCGTCAAACCTTCGGGCAAGCAGGCGATATCGGCCGCCATGGCCTTGCGGTTGAAATAGGGAGTAGACAACTCGACGATTTCAGCTCCCATTTCGTAGAGCAAGTTGGCAATGGGGAGCTCTAGCAGGTTGTCGCCAATGATGGCAATCCGCTTGCCGGCGAGCAACTCTCGTTCTGGGCCAATACGTTCCCAAGCCTCGGCTTCGAGAGCGGCGAGACTGGCAGGGGGCTCTTTCCCAAAGGCGCGGCAGATGGCCTCATAAAACTGGCGGGTTGCCGTTGGTCCAATCGGAGTACGGCAGGAGAGAACTTCCACGCCACGGCGCCTGAGAGCGTTCATCGTCATTGAAAGGTAAGGCTGCAAGGCAACCGCTACTGTGTTGGGGCCAATGGCCGGAAGCCGACGGGGATCACGGGCTGGAAGAACACCTCGGACCGGGATTTCCAAGGCTGCAAGTTGTTCAAGGATTTCATCTTCGACCAGATCGCCAACCGCCCCAACTAAAAGGAGCTCACGTGGCGTTCCAGGTGCTTCTTGCGGCGAGATAGAGAGCAGTGCTTGCAAGACGCCGTCTTCGCCTTGGGTGAAGGTGTGCTCGAGCCCAGAAACCGGCGCAAACAGCACTGGACGCGCATATTTCTGCGTCAGCATTTCCCCGATGTTTTGCAGGTCAACCTTGATGATCTCAGCCGGACATGTTCCGACAAGGAAAATAATCGTTGGGTTGTACTCGCGCACAATGTCGCCTACGATGCGGTCGAGTTCGAGGTGGGCAAAGTCGGCTGTTTTCGCAGCCAGGTCACTTTCCTCGATAATTGCCGTAGCAAAGCGCGGCTCGGCAAAAATCATCACGCTCAGGGCCGATTGCATGAAGTACTGACACGTGTGACTGCCAACAATGAGAAAGAATGAACCACGAATCTTGCGGTACAGCCAGGCAATACAGCCAAGTGAGCAAAAGCCTTCAGCGCAGCTCGCCTCGCGGATGACATTTAACGACGCCATAGGGGATCTCCAGAAAAGGGATTTGGTGCAGCGCCTGCCGCACAACAGTGCACAAGAACACCTTGCACTTAACTTCGTTTGTAAAAACACATTGCGCAACCCACAAAGGTAGCACGCTTCCGTACTGGGAAGTCCGCTGCCCGGAAAGCCTTCAAAACCGTGTGAGATAAAGCCGCACCAAGGAAAGGTCAGGTAGGGGTTGTGCCCCTAACAACTTTGAGTTCGATGGAGAGCTTGTGATTACACACCTGACGGGAACGCTTCTAGAAAAGAACTCGACTTCGATTGCCGTCGGCGTCGGGGGGATTGGCTTTGGCGTCGGGATTTCTCTTTACACCTATGCCCGCTTGCCAGAGGTTGGGCAGAAGGTTTCACTGTATACACACTTGCTCGTCCGTGAGGACGCCCTGCTGTTGTACGGCTTTTACGACCATGTAGAACGAGAGTTTTTTCTCCGTCTTCTTGCTGTGGCAGGGATTGGCGCTCGGACGGCACTAGCCGTACTTTCTGGGTTCAGCCCGCCGGAACTGGCACAGGTGATTCTGGCTGGTGACGGACGGCGCTTATCTGGCGTGCCGGGTGTTGGAAAGAAGACAGCCGAGCGTATTATCATTGAACTACGTGACAAGCTCCCTAATGGTTCTCCCCCCCCAGTTGTGGCCTCATCCCCGGTCAACGGCGACGAGTCGCTCAGGCGCGATGTCGTTTCGGCACTGATCAACTTTGGCTGGTCGCCAGCGGTTGTGGAAAAGGCCGTAGCCCAAACGCTTGCCGAAGAAACCAGTCGGGATTTGAGTTACCTCATCAAACAAGCCATGAAACGGCTGTACCGCTAGACCTTACAATCGTGGCGAAGCTGTGATGTTTCCCGAATGATGCCCACCCTTGCACCGGAGTTTTCACTTGACGATCACCTTGGGAAGGCCCATACCTACCGGTTTCCGCGACCGCTGGTGACGGTTCTCTGCTTTGGCGATATGGTCAGTGCCTTTCAGTTGGCAAGTTGGATTGAGCCCCTGTATCTAAAGTTTCGCGACCAGATTGACATCGTTGGCATTGCTGCCTTCCAAGGAGTACCAGCTATCTTTCGGGGATTGGTCCGCAAAAGCATTGAAAAGCTTTCCCCCAAAGAAGTGCTCATTGACTGGGACGGTAAGGTTGCACAAGCCTACGGCCTGACCTTTGGGCAGTGCCGCATTGTTGTTATTGCGCCGGATGGAAGGGTTGTCCAGGCAGTCAACGGAGCGGCGACGCCCGATGCTTTCCGCCGTGTTACGGAGAGTATTACCAAAGCTATGCTGGTAGCCTCGCCGGCATGACTGTTGGTTTGAACCCTAGCTCGAGGACTGAGATTTGTCATGCGCAAGGGGGCAGAGCAGCCTTTGCCGTCGGTGAGCCTATCTTGTAAACAAGGCCGCGTCGTCATCAAAAGACTGCGGTGTGGTTAGTCGTATGGCAAGTACAACAACTTGTTATGATGTTGCCGTTGTTGGTGCCGGGCACAACGGTCTCATCTGCGCTGCTTATTTAGCAAAGGCTGGGCGTTCTGTGTTGGTGCTTGAGCGCCGCCCGGTCGTAGGCGGTGCCGTTTGTACGGAAGAAATTATTCCAGGCTATAAGTTCGACATTGGTTCATCGGCGCACATTATGATCCACGGCACGCCGGTGATCACCGATCTGGAGTTAGCGAAGTACGGCCTTGAATATATTGAGATGGACCCGTGGGCGTTTTACCCCGTCCTGGGCACGCCCCACAGCATCGCCTTTTACCGCGACATCGAGAAAACTTGCGCCAGCATTGCCCAACTCTCCCCAGCAGATGCCGAACAATACCGCAAGTTCGTTGCCCACTGGGGGGAGCTCAACGAAGCAATTTTTGAAGTGTTTCTCGATGCTCCGAAGCCACAGAAAATTCTCTGGACAGCGCTCAAACGCGGGGTAACCAGTTTTCGGGCTCGCAAAGCATGGGGCTCACTTGAAACGGCACGCCAACTGATGGCGCCCTATGGGCAGGTCATTCGGGAAACATTTCAGAACGAGCACCTGCGGACGGCAATGCTCTGGTTGGCAGCGCAGTCCGGGCCGGCACCCAGTGAAGTGGCCAGCGGAGACATGTTCGGCTGGAATGCCATGATTCACCAAACCGGCGCCAAACGTGCCAAAGGTGGTTCTGGGGCGTTGACCCAGGCGCTCGCAAAGTGTTTTCTCGCTCACGGCGGAACATTGCACCTTGAAGCCGAGGTATCGGCTATTGCCCGTCTGGCAGATGGAACATTCAAAATCAAGCTCGTCGGTGGTGAAGCTTTCCACGCACGGCGCGTGGTCAGTGCCTGTCACGTTCAGACAACGTTTCTCAAACTCTTGGAAGATTGCCCCACCGAACTCAAAAAGCGCGTTGCAAACATTCGGGTTGGGAACGGTTTCGGCATGATCGTCCGCCATGCTGTTGAAGAATTGCCGCAATACGAAGGCATAACGAGCGACAACCGCGGTGTAGCCCCCTGCCACAGCGCGCTGCAACTGTTATGCCCTTCAGCCGCCTACCTGGAGAGCAGCTTTCGGGACTTTTTGATGGGGCGTCCGCCAGAACATCCCAGTGTTGTTGCCATGACCTTTTCGGCTATTGACCCAAGCCTCGCCCCGCCGGGTAAGCACACCCTCTTTACTTGGGCGCAATATCACCCGTACGAACTCTCCAACGGCGAGCAGTGGGATGATATTGCCGAGCGGGAAGCCGACAAAATCTATGAGGTTGTTTGCCGTTATGCTCCCAACATGCGCGGCAAAATCATTGGACGTTACATCCAGACACCGGTCGAGCTTGAACGGAAGTTAGGGCTTCTGCGCGGTAACGTCATGCATGTGGAAATGTCCCTTGACCAAATGTTTTTCTTCCGTCCATTGCCGGAGCTAGCCTCCTACAAGACGCCGATTCCAGGGTTGTACCTAACGGGTGCGAGTATGCATCCCGGCGGCGGGGTGTTTGGCGCTAGCGGCTACAACACGGCACGGGTTGTGTTGTCTGACTCGTAAAAAGGGGCCGGTTTGGGGCACAGCTTCCGGCCCCCCATGCGTCAGCGCAGGTGTGCCTGCCAAGGAAGCCGCGTTGCCCGAAGCCATTCAACCCTACGTTGGGAATGACGGCGCGCTTTCGTTTGAAGCGGAAAAAGCCCCTTCGGGCTAGGCAGCCGAAGAGTCTCTCATCTAGTATTGCCTCCCCACGTTGTTTTTAGGAACGCATGAACATGGCTGCACCGCTGCTACCATCCGGGCAGGCAACCACCTACGCCTATTTTGTGTTGGCGATGCTGACGTTGCTCAACCTGCTCAACTACATTGACCGCTACATCTTTTCGGCGCTCGTACCGTACATCAAAGCAGACGCTGGCTATACAGATGCTCAGCTAGGCGTCATAGGCAGTGCCTTTACGTGGGTGTATACGCTCTGCTCGCCGCTTTTTGGCTACTTTGGCGACCGCTACCACCGGGGACGCCTGATTGCTATTGGGATTTTTGTGTGGAGCTTGGCCACGGCCGGGACGGGCTTGGCGCGAAACCTGGGGCAGTTGCTTACTGCACGAGCAGCAGTAGGGGTTGGGGAAGCAAACTACGCTACGATTGCCCCAAGTCTTCTGGCCGATTATTTCCCTCGAGCCCGACGTGGTCTGGCGATGAGCATTTTTCAAACTACCATTCCAGTGGGTGCTGCTGCCGGATTTATCCTGGGTGGGTATCTTGGTGCGCCCCATGCCCTTGGCTGGCGCTACACGCTTTTGCTTGTGGGTCTACCGGGAGTGCTGGCGGCATTGACCATGGCGTTCGTTCGTGAACCGCAGCGTGGCATTATGGACGAGCCGGCTCCGCCCACCCAGGGAAATTCTGCCGACAAGGCACCCTACCCAACCTGGGCAGGATGGCTGGCAGACTGCCGGCAATTGCTTACAAACCGAGACTACGTGTTGACTTGCCTAGGGTATGCTGCGGTGACTTTTGCGCTCGGAGCGCTAGTGTTTTGGGCCCCAGAGTGGATGAAAACCGATAAGGCGCTCAGTGAAAGTCAAGCCAGTCTCGTGCTTGGGATTTGCACAGTGGTGGGTGGGACGCTTGGAAGTATCACAGGCGGATTGCTCGGTGATGCCCTCAACCGGCGGTTGCGTAGCCTGCGCGGCTACTTTCTCGTCTGTGCTGTCAGTGGTGGTTTAGCATGTATACCGATGTTTATTGCGATTGTTTCCAAGGTTCCACTTGTCTACCAGGTCTGTACGTTTATAACGGTTTTTTTAGCATATCTAGGAAATGGCCCGGCCAACACCTTGGTTGTAAGCCTGGTTGCTCCTAACTTGCGCACGACGGCAACTGGTTTGCTAATCGTTGTTATTCACGTCCTTGGGGATGGCATTTCGTTGGCGCTGGTTGGGCGAATTTCGACTTACCTGCGCACATTAGCCCAAGTTGGTCAATCACCTCCAGATTGGCTCGTGGCTATTGCCACCGGTTGTGGGTTGTCACCGGTCACCCAAACGCTCTCAGTCGCTTTGCTTTTGATGCCGGTTGCGTTGGGAGCGGCAGGCTTGGTGTATGGACTAGGAACATTCACACCAAAGACGGCTGCGGGCAGTCCGGCCTATACAGGCTAGTCCTTCACCTCTGAAGAACTCACCTTGCCGATGAGGATGGTTTCGTCTACTGCATGGGCTTACTTGTTTTCGTGGGGGATTGCTCGACCACAAGAATCGCTTCATTCCGCTTGGCAAGGCCCATTTCACGCGCCGACCGCGCAATGATGCGCGGGTCTGTCTCTAACTGGATCAACTCTTGCTGAAGGCGTTGGTTTTCGGCGGCTTGGAGAGCAACCTGAGCTTGCAAGCGCATGTGTGCCAGTGCGGCCTTCTGAAGTTCGTCTTGTGTGCGAAGGGTGACGGTGATGCACACACCGGTCAAGCCGATGACGACCATGGCAACAAGGGCATGGAGCGGAATTCCCAGCGGCAGAACGCGCGGTTTAGGTAAAGACAAAACCTGCGTGTGGCGCAGTGGGTACTCACTGATGAATGAAACTCTTGCCTGACTCAAGCAACACCTCCACTTCAGCTTCGGTTTGGGCTTCGGCGTAACAACGGGCCAAGGGCTCGGTGCCGGACAAACGGATTAGCACCCACGCTTCATCTTCCAGAAGAAACTTCACTCCATCCGTGCGATCAATGCGTATCACGCGCTTGCCACCGAAGGACTCTGGCGGCTCGGCCCCAAGGCGCTGGCGAAGCTGCTGTTGTTGCTCTGGGCTCAGACGAACGCCAATTCGCCGATTGACCAGTGTGCCGACGCTTTGTGAAAGCTCAGCCAGCATGTCTTTAATGGACAACCCTCGCTGAGCCACCATTTCTGCAACGAGAAGGCAAGCCAGGATTCCGTCTTTCTCCGGGATGTGCCCACGAACAGAAAGCCCAGCGCTTTCTTCCCCGGCAAGAAAGATTGTTTCTTTCAAAATGAGCTCGCCGAGAAACTTAAAGCCAACTGGGGTTTCATACACAGGAATGCCATGGCTACTGGCGACCCGGTCAATCCAGTGGGACGTGGCTACGCTCCGTCCCACACCTGTCTTCCAACCGCGTGACCAGTACAAGTAATCGGTCAGGAGCGCCAAAATGGCGTTGGCAGGAACAAACGTACCATCTCGATCAAGGATACCGAACCGGTCGGCGTCTCCATCCGTAGCCAGCCCTAGGTCACAGCCATTGCGCAGGACAACTTCCCTGAGCTCGGCGAGATTGGCTTCGGAGGGTTCTGGGCTGCGACCTCCGAAATACGGATCGCGCCAGTCGTGGAGGGTTGTCACCTCCCAGCCATAGGACTTTAGAAACACATCAAGGTAGCCACGTCCAGTGCCCCAGAGGGGATCATAAGCAACCCGCAGCGGCCGGTGGTGCAGGGCATCACCATTGAGTTTGTCGGCCAACGCCGTAAGGTACATTTCACGTAAATCCACGGTTTCAATACGACCGGCTGGCACGGGTGAGAGCGGGGGGGCGTTACCGGCCAGCCGTTGTTGGATAGACATTTCGATGCGGCGGGTAACTTCTGGCAAAGCCGGCGCACCATCATCGGTCGAGAACTTCATGCCGCCGTACTCTGGCGGATTATGGCTGGCTGTGAAGTTGATACCGCCCCGCGCCCCTGTAGCACGAATGGCCACGGAAAGCGCAGGGGTTGGGGTATCGCGATTTGTCACATGGACCTCAAAGCCGCACCGGGAAAGTTCTTCGGCGCAGACGGCGGCGAATTTTTCAGCCATGAAACGTGGGTCATAGCCAACGAGAACCAACCCGCCGAGGCCAGCGCTCTGTAACTCACTGGCGATGGCCTGGGTGACAAGTCGCACGTTGGCAAAGGTAAAATCATCGGCCAGAATGGCGCGCCAACCTGATGTGCCGAATGTGATCATGGACAACCTGCCGCTCCCCGAAGCAAACCTTCGCGCTTTCCAACAACGTCGGGATTGAACCGCTTGTCACCAGTGAAAAAAGCTCTTTTGAGAAGGTACGCCACACTATCATGCCCGGGGGATGCCGACAACTAGCCAGCGTGTCTTTCCTGCGCAACCGTTGCTTTTGACAGTGTATGGCCTGTGTTGCCGGCTTGTCGTTCAGACTTGCGAAGGATGAAAGCACCGTGAATACTCACGCCTAGCCCCAACCTTAGTGGTATCAAGACATCCCAACAGTCGCTAGCCAGTCCCCACTCTGGCAAGGTGTTTCCATGAGATCGAGGAAGCCCACCAAGATTCTTTACACGTTTTTGGCAGTCATTCTGGCTGTGGCCATCCTGCCGCTGATGCTTGTGAGCTGGAAGTTGATTGATATTGGGCGTGAAGCCATGCGCTTGAACGAGCGTGCTGAACAGCTCCGCTCAGTAGTTCTAGTGGCTAATGAACTACGTACTTACATCAGTGGGTATCGCCATCAGCTTGCCAGTATGGCGCGAATCCTCGAGGCTGTTGGTGGAACAGCGGCTTTGCTTCGGGAGGCAGAAAGCGTACGCAATCGGCAGTTGGCACAGTTTCTTGAAGATGACCCCAATCTTATCCTGCTTGGGATCGTGCCATCCAGCAGCCCGGCTGACACCAAGCTGATTGCGCAGTGGGATGCGAGGAAAATTCTGGGCGAAGAGGTTCGCGATACGGTCGGGGAAGCTCTGAAGTCCGTCAGCCGCCGGCTGGACCGCACCTACGTTAGCCCGCCACGTCACATTCGCTCAAGCAATGAGTTTGCAGTTGTGTTGGCGCATCCAATTCAGAGGGCCGATGCCAGCCCAGAGCAGCCTGAGGTGGTTCTAGCCGTTGTCAGTCTTGAACCTATCTTCAACCTCGTCAATGTGACCTCAGCCAGCGGCAACCTCAATCATCAGACACTGCTGCGAAATGGCAGCCGCGTTGTGTTTCTCGTAGATCAACAGGGGCGTGTTCTTGCGCATCCTGACCGCGCCCTGGTGTATACCCCGACCAATGTCAGTGACTGGGGCATTGTTGCCAAGTGGCAGGATACCGTAGCCATTGATGTCTCAGCACCGCTAGCCGAGCCGTTTGAGATTCACCTGGGGCAGGAGCGGCTCTCAATGCTTGGCAGTTGTGCCACGGCAATGATCACCCCGGAGCTGCCTGTGGGGGTAATTGCTGTAATCAACGAAAAGGCGGCCTACTCGTCTGTGACGACAATGATCTGGCAGGCTTCTGTGGTGACGTTTGTGACGGCAGTTGTCGCGGCGCTGGTTGGCTTTTTGTTGGCCTACTGGGTCACGGCACCAATTGCTGCTGTGGCCAGCGGGGCAAGAGCAATTGCCGAAGGAGATTTTGCCCGGCGAATCACCGTGCGTAGCCGCTCTGAGATCGGGCAGCTTGCTGAAGATTTCAATACCATGGCCGAGCAAATCCAACGGTACATCAATGACCTGCGCGTGGCGGTCAATGAAAACCGCGAGCTGTTCCTTGGGACGGTCAAGGCACTTGCCGAGGCTATTGATGGCAAAGACCCCTATACCCGTGGACATTCTGAACGGGTGAAAATGTACTCGGTACTCATGGCAGAGCACATGGGCCTAAGCCAGGAAGAAATTGAAGATATCCAAGTTGCAGCGCTTCTGCACGATGTGGGCAAAATAGGCATCGAAGACCGGATTCTCAAAAAGCCTGCTGCTTTGACCGAAGAAGAGTACGCCATTATGAAGACCCACCCAGAAAAGGGAGCGAAAATCATGGCGGAAATTCCCCAGATGAAAAAGTACATACCTGGCATGTACTATCACCACGAATGCATTGACGGGCGCGGCTATCCCCTTGGTTTGAAAGGGGATCAAATTCCACTTATGGCGCGCATTATCAGCGTGGCAGATACTTTTGACGCCATGACAACCAACCGGCCGTACCAGCGGGCAATGTCCCCAGAGGTGGCCGTTCAAAAGATATGGTCCTTTGCTGGAACACGCTATGACCCCAAGGTGGTTGCAGCTTTGGAAAGTGCACTGAAGGCTGGAAAACTAGACGAAGTCATTCAAGGCTATCAGGCGGCACTCGCAGCTGGAAAAGCTTGATATACTTCAGAAGCGTTGTTGCTTGGCATGGCATTCAGGGAGCATTGCCTATGTTTCTTCATCGTCACTTCGCGCGCTTTGCCCTGCTGCTAATGGTGCTCTCCGCCGGTTTGGGGGGGATGCTGATGCATTTGGGGACTTCCGGTTGGGGAAGTCGGCTTGATCCGCCCAATCATCAACAGCGTGCGGAACTCGAACACGCCATTCGGGAGGCGCAAGAGGTAGTTCTGGCAAACTACGTTGCCAAGATGCTACCGGACCAACTCACAAAAGCCTCCATTCAGGGCATGCTGCGGGTTTTGGATCCGCATTCAAGTTTCTTTGACAGCAAGGAGTTTCAAGAGATGCGGACCGAGCAGCACAGCCGTTTCTATGGGATTGGCGTTTCGATTGCGCGCCGCCACGACCGGGTGTACGTTCTGGCGACGATTGAAAACACGCCGGCAGCACGAGCCGGGCTACGAGCTGGAGATGCGATCCTCAAGGTCAATGATGAACTGGCAATAGACTGGACCACCCGGCAGGTGCTCGAAAAGGTACGCGGTGAGCGAGGTGAGCCAGTTTCGATTACAGTTGAGCGGCTAGGGGTGCCCAAACCGTTGACATTTTCTATTGTCCGTGATGCCGTGCCACTGCCTTCCATTCGGACGGCGTTTATGGTCCGGCCCGGTATTGGCTACATCGCACTTTCTGGGGGGTTCAATACCACCACAGAAGATGAGTTGCGGCGTGCGATGAACGAGCTCACGGCGCAGGGGATGCAGTCCCTGATTCTCGATCTGCGCGGCAATCCAGGTGGTTTGCTACCGCAGGCTGTGAGTGTTGCAGATGTGTTTCTTCGCCGAGACCAAAAAATTGTCGCTGTCCGTGGACGCCCAGGCTACAGCGGCGAGGAAGCGCGGGAGTACCGGGCAAAAAATACGGCTCCCTTTGAAAAACCGGTTGTTGTTCTCATCGATCGCAACTCGGCCTCAGCTTCTGAAATCGTTGCCGGCGCTTTGCAAGATCATGATCGTGCGCTCATCGTTGGCGAACCAAGTTTCGGCAAAGGGTTAGTTCAGCGTGTCTTTGAGCTTCCTTTTGGTGCAGGACTAACCCTAACCACAGCGAAGTACTACACGCCCAGTGGTCGCTGCATTCAGCGTTCCTACACTGGCGGATTGCTTTATGCTTACTATGCCCATCAGTCACCGGAACATGGTCCAACCGGTGAGGCCGTGTCCACGGATACCGGACGAACGGTATATGGCGGTGGTGGTATCACGCCCGATGTCATCGTCAAACCGCAAACTTTCTCCAGTCTCCAGCTCAAGCTCTCAGACGCCACATTTGCTTTTGCACGGCATCTAGCGGCAGGACTTATTCCGGGGCTGGTCAACTATCGCATTGAGCGGACGGATTATCGGCATCAGTTGCGGGATAGTGATTTTCCCATTACTGACAAGGTAGTCGCAGCTTTTCGAGAATTTCTGAAAGCCGACACCCAGTTTGCTTCGCTCGAAAGCGCCGTTACACCGCACCTGGATTTTGTCAAAAACCAGATTCGGCAACACTTGGTGACAGCTGCCTACGGTACAGAAGCTGGCTTTCGAGTTCAGCTTGCAACAGACCCTCAGCTTCTGCGGGCCATTGAGGCCGTTCCTCAAGCTGTAGAGCTGGCGCAACGGGCTTGGCTGCTTACCGAAGCTGAACGGCGCCGCTGACAACGCCTGCCCAAGATGCAGCCCTGTACCCCGTTTCAACGATTTGGAAAGGAGTCATCATGCCAGAGGTAGATTTTCTAAACATTGACAGTTTGTTTTCCCCTGAAGAACTGCAAATCCGAGATGTAGCCCGGCAGTTTGTCCGTGAGCGCGTTTTGCCGATCATCGAGGATTGCTATGAGCGGGGTGTGTACCCGCAGGAACTCATCAAGCCCATGGGAGAGCTGGGCTTTTATGGCTGCACATTGCCGGAAGAGTACGGCTGTGCCGGCCTCAACAGCATTGCGTACGGTCTCATCATGCAGGAGCTAGAGCGGGGTGATTCTGGCATTCGCAGTTTTGTCTCCGTGCAGAGCTCGCTTGTAATGTATCCGATTTATACCTACGGCACAGAAGAGCAGAAGCGGAAATGGCTGCCAGCCCTGGCCAAAGGTGAAAAGATTGGCTGTTTTGGCTTGACCGAACCAGACTACGGCTCGAATCCCTCTGACATGGTGACACGCGCTGAGCGCACCAAGTACGGTTGGAAACTCAACGGTACTAAGATGTGGATTACCAACGGCTCTATTGCCGATGTCGCCGTGGTCTGGGCCAAGACCGGTTCTGATGCCCACAGCATCCGTGGCTTTTTGGTTGAGAAGGGAACGCCGGGCTTTAGTGTGTCCGAAATTAAGAGAAAGCATTCCCTACGGGCTTCTATCACTTCTGAGCTGATCTTCCAGGATTGTGAAATTCCAGAGGAAAACCTGCTTCCCAAAGCCGAAGGCTTGCGCGGGCCACTGTCGTGTCTCAATCAGGCACGCTACGGGATTGCTTGGGGGGCCGTGGGTTCAGCATTGGCAACCTACACAACGGCCCTAGAGTATTCACTGTCGCGCATTCAGTTTGGCCGTCCGATTGCAGCCTTCCAGCTCACTCAGCGGAAGCTGGCCGATATGATTACCGAAATTTCCAAAGCCCAGCTTTTGGCCTACCATGTAGGCAAGCTCAAGGATGCCGGCAAGGTGACGCCAGCGCAGATTTCCATGGCCAAGCGCAACAACGTCGCTATGGCGCTTGAAGTGGCACGTGAAGCCCGCACCATCCTTGGCGCCAATGGCATCAGCGCGGAGTACCCGATCATGCGCCACATGAACAACCTGGAATCCGTGTTGACCTACGAAGGAACACACGACATCCATACCCTCATTATCGGCGCCGAGGTAACTGGTATCCAGGCATTCAGGTAAAGAGCCTTCTTTGACCTAAGGGCAAAAGGAGACGCACCTGTTCCTGCTTTGGTCGTGCGTCTTCTTTGCTTTAGTGTGAGTTTTTCTCCGTCTATGCCGTTTGAACTCGTTGCTCCCTATGCCCCTTGTGGGGATCAACCGGCAGCCATTGAGACACTGACAGCCAATTTTCTCGCCGGTGCCAAATACCAGACACTCTTGGGGATTACAGGGTCTGGGAAGACGTTTACGGTAGCCAATGTCATTGCTCGACTTCAACGTCCAGCGCTTGTTATCGCGCACAACAAGACACTGGCAGCACAGCTCTACCAGGAGTTCAAGAGTTTCTTCCCCAGGAACGCTGTTGAGTATTTCGTCAGTTACTACGACTACTACCAGCCGGAAGCCTATGTGCCTTCTACCGACACCTACATCGAGAAAGAAGCAACCATCAATGACGAGATTGACCGCCTGCGGCTCTCGGCTACCCGGGCAGCTTTCGAACGCCGGGACTTTATCATCGTTTCATCTGTGTCCTGCATATACGGGATTGGTGACCCGGATGCCTACTTCGGCATGATCTGTTTTGTCGAGCCAGGTCAGCATCTGCGGCGCAATAAGCTCATCGAGCGGCTGGTTGAGTTGCAGTATGACCGAGACGATGAAGATTTCGCTCGTGGTACGTTTCGCGTCCGTGGGGATGCCGTAGAAGTCCATCCAAGCTATGCTGAACAAGCCCTGCGTATCTCTTTTTGGGGAGATGAAATAGAGACCCTAGAGCTGTTTGATCCCCTACTAGGGGAAACTCTGGAGCGGATTGAACGCCGGTATCCGATCTATCCCAAGTCACATTATGTAACACCTAGGGCAGTCATACAGCGAGCAGTTGAAACCATCCAAAAGGAGCTTGACGAGTGGGAGACTGTCTTGCTTTCTCAGGGAAAGACTCTGGAGGCGCAGCGGTTGCGCCAGCGAACCATGTATGATCTCGAAATGATGAAGACCCTGGGCTTTTGTCGTGGTATTGAGAACTACTCCCGACATCTGACCGGACGGCCGCCGGGCGCGCCCCCACCCACCCTGTTTGACTACCTTCCGAAAGATACTCTCATCATCGTAGATGAAAGCCATCAGACCATACCGCAGCTACGCGGGATGTATGCCGGCGACCGCTCACGAAAACAAACCCTTGTGGATTTTGGCTTTCGGCTTCCGAGCGCACTTGACAACCGACCGCTGAATTTCACGGAGTGGGAACAGCGGGTAGGGCAGGTATTGTTTGTGTCAGCAACGCCTGGTCCTTATGAATTAGCCTGTACCGGCGGAGAAGTTGTCGAGCAAATCATTCGTCCGACCGGGCTGCTTGATCCTGTGATCACGGTGCGTCCAGTACGGGGACAGATTGACGATCTGCTGGGCGAAATCCGCCAGCGGATTGCACGCGGTGAGCGCTCACTTGTCATGACGCTTACCAAGAGAATGGCCGAAGACCTGACGGACTATTACACCGAAGTGGGCCTCAATGTCCGCTACCTACACTCAGATATCGAAACCTTAGAGCGGATTAAGATCATTCGCGATTTACGCCGGGGCGATTTCGATGTCCTTGTTGGGGTTAACTTGCTCCGTGAAGGCATGGACTTGCCGGAAGTATCTCTTGTAGCCATTCTCGATGCTGACAAGGAGGGCTTCCTGCGCAGTGAAGCGTCCATTATTCAGATCATTGGACGAGCAGCGCGTCATGTCCACGGTCAGGCGATTCTCTATGCTGACCGGGTAACAGAATCCATGCGCCGTGCTATAGAGATCACGGCGCGTCGGCGGCAGCTTCAGGAGGCGTACAACCGCAAGCATGGCATTACGCCACGCACGGTCATCAAGCCGGTTGAGTCCACGCTGGTGACAGCCCATGAAGCAGCGTACTTCAAAACGCCGCTTGATCTTTCAGCCTTTGAGGCATACACGCCAGAACGCCTGGAGGCTACCATTGCGCAGCTCGAAGCCGAAATGCGCGCTGCAGCCAAGGCACTTGAGTTTGAGAAGGCTGCTGCCTTACGGGACAAAATCAAATATCTCAAATCAAGACAAATTTTTGCGACCGAGAGCTAGTATCCTCGGCCTTGCTGTGTTCTAGAGCAAAGCTGAGGCAGGGTGTGCTCTGGTTAGTTAGCAATGAAAAAAGCGGAGCCACTGTTGGCGTGGCTCCGCGTCAGCTTAAGGCTGCCTATCGGCAGACAGGTTAGTTCGGATTGTTTTCGAGGAAAATCTGCCGGTAGGCACTGTTCTGGTAGAAGGAGTAGAAGGGCGTTCCCGGTGGTATGCCTCCTGGTAGGAGGAACGCCGTATCAAAGTTCCAGTTTCGTGGGTTCGGGGGAGTGTAGGAGCCATCCTGATTGATAAACCAGAGGCCATTCCCTTGATGGCTGAAGAACTGGAAAATGAACGAACCGTTGTAGTTGAAGTTACGCAGGTCTGGGTAGCTAAATGGAGGTTGGCCCCCAAAATCCTCGAGAAACCGTGGGAAGTTATGGAGACCGCCATCAGTGTTGTTGTCCCAGTGATTTGGGAACTGGCCTGTCATCGGGGCATCATTTGTAGCAGTTTGCACTTGTCCTGTCAGTCCGTTGTTACCTGAGCCAGTGCGTGGAGCACCGGTGAGCCAAGCTGCCTTGACCGTCGTACGGACGGCGAGGCGGCGAAGGGAGTTTTGTTCACGATAACCACTGACCCAGCTACCGGCAAAGTTGAAGCCAGTAACGAATGTTCTGGCGTCTGACCAACCATTCGAGTGAATGCTAATCGAGTCCGCGTAAATTCCCATCGAACCGTGCAACAAGGGGTCATCGGGATCATCTGGGTTTCTGCACCAGTCGGCGGGTGGTGGAGTTGGAATGTTGGCATTCCCGGTCTGGGCATAGTTTTCCGATGGCGTCGGTCCGCCCCTCGGAATCCGGCTTCTGAGTGCGTTTGGTCGGGTTTGAAAGTTTTCTACCACCCCAATAGCATTGATGTTGCCGTGGAGGTACACCGGACCTTCTGCTACTACTGTAAAGCCCGTGAAGCCACGTCCAGTACCGGTCGGACGATTGACAAAGATGCGCGGAATGTCCATGGCGTTAGTGATTCGAAGCGCTCGTCGGAAAGCCCGCACCCGGCCGGTCTTGGCGCTGTCCACAATACGCCATCTGCGCATACCGGTAGGTGTAGGAGTCAGTGAAGGCGGGAAAACATCAGGTGGGTACACGAACTCTCTAAAAGAGTTGGTGATTTCAAAAGTTCCATCCGGTCTAGGCGCATAGGTGAAGCGAACAGAAAGCGCTATAACCCCATGCCCGTTGCCGGCTGTTTGGACATTTGGGTTAGCCGATCCACCGAAGTATTCGTACCCGTCATTAACCGGGACTGCGCCATGGGGCGCTTCCCCGGACCGAGCTGGCCGATTCAGCGTTGGTGTAAAGTTGGGTTGGGTTTCACACTCTACATCGCGCCGGAGGCGTCCGTCGCCTGGTCTGGGGCCGGGGCTGTTGACAACTCTGTCAAAACTTACCTGCCTACCCCCTTGCTGTGGATCTGCAACGGTTCCTGGATTCACTCCATACATGTCATCCAAAGCATTGAGGATGCCATTTTCACCGTAGACATCATTGAAGTCATAGATACCGTCGTTGTTGGAGTCACCCCGTCGGTCTGAGAAATAGACAACAAAGCCATTGTCGGAGACATCAATCCTCCCATTACTAGCAAGCTGGCGGGGTCTTCCGGTGGTAAAGCCACCGCCTCCTGTCAGCCCTGATGTAGCTTGATCAACCCTAGCCAGGAATGCATCGAAGTCTCCTCGGAAGAGGCGCTTCAGGTTGCCAACATTGAGTTCAACAACGTTCATCAATCCCCGCCGCTCATAGGCCAAGGGGCTTGGCATGGGTAACCGATAGGCCATATTGGCCAGGAGGCGCTGGTTGTCAGGTAGTAAGTCCGGGCTGTTAGGCCAAGCAGGCCAAACCGTATATACAATTCGATGAGGCGGGGCTTGACCAATGTCACGATCTTGATTGTAATAATCCGACGCTGTAGCAATACCCTGGAAGCCGTAGCGCCGGTTGACATGCCGCCCCTCCCGCTGGTCATAGACGTTGATGGGGAAGGCCCGGTCCATCTCGATGCGTATGCGTGGGATAAGCGTCGCGTTACTTCTTGGCGGTAACCTCGGATTATCCGGGTTGGGCTCAAAAGCGATGTAAGCATGACCAGGAAAGGCATAGTTGGCATCGCTCAGCCCCAAACGGCGCCCAATCTGAGTTTCAAGGTTGAGGTTTTGGGTGCCGTTACCGGGAGGGGGATTTGGCACACCACTACCAGAGTCCAGTGGTGGTGTGACCGGCCCAAGGTTGAGCGGGTCAATCCCCGGCGCATTGGGATAGACCCGTGAAGCCAGGGGGTGCTGGAAGATAATCGCCACAGCTTCACGGACATTGTATTTGCGAATCTCCGTCGGTCTTCCCTGGGGGGTAATGGTTACCGTAGCTTTCCCAAGGAAGGTATTGAATGGCACCTTGATGCGGAAGCAGTTCTGAAACTCTCCGGTTTCCGTGAAGCCATTAGAAGGGGGAAAGATAGATGCTGTGCTTCCGGGGTCTGCTTGGTTGGGGATATCATTCTGGACATCCGTTTCGGGATCAGACAAGGTTTGAAAGACACCTGAGGTTTGAGGGTTTTCCTCCCAAAAGATGATCTCTATGGGCATTGAGGTGACCCGCCGGGCAATCCGGTCGAGGTTGTGACCTGCCGGTGGCGTGTGGAGCACTCGCAGGGTGGAAGGCAGCAGCGAGTTAATGTTGCTTTCTGGGGAATAGCCCATGCGCGCCACACCTTGGCTGCCTAGGTTAGTGGTACCAACCAAACGTGGAATAGCGCTCATCTGTTCACCAGGGTCATTGGTATCACCATTGCCAGGAAACCATTCTTCTACCTCTCCGTTCTGGTACCTAACGCGAAGCCGTCGAGCGCCGTGCAAGTCCACCTGCTGGTTCTCAAATGGATAGTGAGGCGGTTCGATAATGCCATCCCCGTTCCAATCAAAGATGAGGTTCTCACGGGCAATTTCAGGTGTGCCGCGAATCTGAGCAGCAGCAAAGTCGCCTATCCCAGTGATGTTTCCTAGAGAGGGATCGGTTGACCGCCCCGGCGTCCCCAGTTCAGCCCCACGTAGTGTTTGCAAAAAGTTTACCGTGAAGTTTGGGTTGTTCCGCAGCAAATGTGGGAACAGACGCACTTGCTCGGCCGGCGTCAAACCTGTTGGGTTGAATAGACACTTTGCCAGAAGCTGGTGGTCGGCTACGTTGGCAAAGGGGGTCATATCCTGGAGGTCAATCGTGCCGGCCGGCCCAGTTCCCGGATAGCCTGTAGGGGGCTCACCCGCAGCGGGTGCATCCGCCGCCGTCGTGTTGAGGTTCCGGTTGAAGGTTGGGATGTAGGGGCCGGTAATGTAAGCATCGGGAGGGGTGTTTGGGTAGTTTGCCGGCCCCTGGTTCAGGTAGTCGAGGTCGTTGTCGATGAGTCCGTCACCCAGACTGTTGACGCCAGCGCCATTGGCAACAGTCCCTGAGAGACCTTGGTTATCATGCCGCATAGCATAGAAGCCTGGAATGCCGGGCCGGAAGACAAAGTGGCGCAACAAGCGGACAAGCTGACGCTCAACGTGAAGAATCCCGTCTCTACTGTTTGGATTGTTCGTCCAGAAGTTGGGCGAGCGCATAATCTGGTTGAAACTCGTTCGATAGGTCACATCATAGGTCACATTATTCTGGGTTACATTCTGGGTTACCGTGTAGGTCGGATTGTCATTAGGAACGCTTAGGTTTGGTCGTAGGGTAATGGGCCCATCCCAGAGTCCGCCAGGGGCTACATTGCCTCCACTTATCTGAAGCCGGGCAGCGCGGATACGCACCCGCCGGATAAATCGCTCCTGCCGCTTGTCGTCCCTGCTGCTTTCTCCGTTGAAGATTTCTTCGCGTGGAATATTGCTCTTCATCGGGTTGGGCATCAGGAACATGTCGTCGGCCGTGTTCCGTTGGCCATCGGGGCCAATGTCATAGGACCCCTTGATATAGCTGCGGTTGTCGAAGTCGTCCGTAAAGCGGAAGTATGGTTTGGCAAGGAAGCTTTTGAGACGCGCCGGATAGCCTGTGGTGGAGGGGTTTCCGTTGTCGTCCTCCCTTCCCTGCAGAGAGGACATTTCTTGTATACCGTCGCGGGTAGTTGTAATGACGGGACGACCACGGTCGTCTACTGCCGGCGGATCAGCATTTGCCATATTGACCCTATTGATCGGATCGGGGTTTGGCGTAAAGGGCAGCATCGTTCGCTGAAGTGTTAGGATGCTGTTAGGTTCATACCAATAGGTGACGCGCTGGTTGACAAAACCCGCCGGACTACTAATTGCTACAGTCGGCGGCTGCTGGCTGATGGTCTGTACAAATCGCCCGATGAAGCTCGGAGTGCCAGGGGCGCTTTCTGAGAGAAACGGCAGGAAGTTGCGGGGTGAGTTGCTCGGGCCCTGAAGACGCGAGATACTGCCGCCATCGTTGAGGGCGTAGACGGCAGCGTATGTTGTTTCTGGTTCAGGTTGTCCAGGCGCTAGGTTGCCGGGTGGCAGATCACGCAGCACCGGAATAGGCCCTGACGTAATTCCCAAATTGAGGATGTGTGGTGTAATGTCAAACCGCGCTGGGCGAACATCTGAACGCCCGCTAACATTGTTGTTCACTAACAGTTCAATCTTGATGTAAGTCCGCTTGCGCCGTGAAGTATCAACGGTGTTGTTGGCTGTGGTCTGAAAATCTGCCTGCTGGTTGACTAAGTTGGTCTGTGGCGGTAGGACTCGTCTCTGAGCAGGGGGCGCTACGACCAGTTGGTCATTCTGATTGTACAGGTGTGGGGCGCCTCCGCTTCCGGCAGGAAGCACGCCAGCCGGCTGATCCGGGTGGTCAGAACCCCCACGTGGATCAAACTGCACAACGTTAGGATTGTTGTCAACCCAGAACCGCCGGAAGAGCTCTGTATTGGGATTGGACAGCTCTTCAAGGTCGTAAGCGCGGGTGCCGCCATCATGAGGTGGGAAATGTTCTATGTCATCATCCAGCAAAATGCGAATGGTGCTGGCGCGCGGCGAGAATCGCCCTTCAAAGAAACGCGAGTTACGCAGCACTTCTAGGTCTTCATTGGGATTGGCGCGCCGGATGATCTCAATAGCATTGAAGCCGTTAGCTTGAGTTGGCAGTAACAAGGGAACGATGCGTTGGTTACCTGGAGAGTGACCGTTTGTGATACCCCAAGGTGTACCGACGCCGTTGTTGTTTGGAAGAGCTCCCCTAATAGGCGTCATTGGGCCGGGACCAGTAGCAAGGTTAATGTCGTCTATGAGCCAGTTAATCGGCGCTAGGCGATACACGGATGGGTTGGTTGAGTATCCTCGCGGTCCTCTCTCCGGTGGAAGGCTTGAGATAATGGGGAGGGTATAGTGGTCGGCTAGTTGATCTGGAGTCATACTAGCCTCGTTTTGAGGTGGCCGGATGTTGAGGCTCAGTACTCGTGGGTCATCAGGGTCAGAAACCGTTCTCACCTCACCATTAGGTGAAACGCGAAACAGAACTTCACCTGCAACGGTGACCGGGCCAAAAAACCAAGCACGATTCCAAGGGCCAAGATAAAGGTGACGATTGACGTGGGTGCGACCGCCGAGATAGAAGGGTGGGCCCGGTGAAATCTCAACGCAGTCAAAGCCAAAGGCTGCAAACTGGAATGCCGGGATTTGATAAAAGTTGATCTCCCGAATGAGACGTGCTTCCTCATAAGTGTTGTTGTCGCGCGCCATGGCCCCAAGTACGAGTTGCCGACGAATTGCCCTCATGCCGTTGAATGGTGGGTCGTTAACCGTTACTGGCTCCGTGCCGATTGCCCCGGGTGGAACGAATGGAACATCCGCCACAAAGCTGTAGAGTCCGTTGCCTGCGCTTGAGACAAAGGGCGGGAGATTACTGGTCACTCCATTGGGTCCTTGTAAGTCTTCAAGCGTGAGGTTAGGCGACCGGGAAAGAATGCGGTTGACGTTTGCCGTAATGGTTTCTAGGTATGCAAGGGCAGCGTTAAAGGTTCGGGTTTTCTGATATTCGGCTGCCGTTTGACGCGCCTCAGTCGTTATAAGCGTTGCCGAAACCGACGTAAAGACCAACAGTACACCCAGCAAAACAAGGGCGATAGCCAAAGCAACGCCGCGCTCTTGGGAACGAAGGTTACGATGTAACATTTGGGCAAAATAGGGTCTCATGGCAGTTTTCAACCTCGTACTTAGGTCCTCGAGATATGTTGTTTACGAGCCTTGATGATGTTTCTTGACGACTGTCACCTAAAGCCAGCAAGATTGCGCAAACCGATAGTTGTGCGTTCGCTGACATGGAAGTAACCACGGTTGAATGGGTGACGAATCGGATTAGGAGGTGCTGCATCCGCCCTGATAAGGGCGCGTTCCCTTTCTCCTGTTCGACCGTACACAGTCACTTCCACCATACGTACTTGGGCCTTGGTCGTCAGAGGAGAACGTGGAGTTCTTGGGACAGCATCAGGCGGTGCGCCAGGTGGCGAGTTGATTGGCCCGCCAATGTCGTCTGTAGTAAACATAATGCCCCGAACGGGCTCGTTATTGCGCACCAGGCCTTCATCCACAAGGGTGAATCGCAAGCGTAGGTTTTCAATGTCGAAGGCAAGTGGAAATAACAAGCCTCCCTGCCGGCAGTACAGTACAGGGGAGCTATCGCCTCCTTCCCAGCCAACAAAGTAGTGCGACAACCGCATGCGTGTGAGAGTGACCCGTCTGTTGTTTTGAATGATACCTCGCCAATCGGCGGGATTGATGCCGGCCTCGTCGTTACCTGCCAGTATGATCCTATTACCATCGATACGTGTGACCAGACCAAGAACGCTGAGTACTGTGATTACTGGTCGATTGGCCGGACCCGTGACGTATTCGTAAGTCAACAGGAGAGTATCCAAGTAGGGCCGCAACCGTGGAGCTAAAAGTCTGTCGTCTGGGTTGACAAATGCTGGGGTAGCTCGATTGGGCGCAACTGAGCTTGGCTGAAGATTATACGGCGTTCCTGCTGGGAAATCTGGATTAGTTGAGGTAGCTATTTCTGGGACAAGTACAAGGTTACTACCCTCTAGCTGAGCTCGAGCAACGTGAGTAGCCTCAACCTGAAAGATTTGCCGCTGCACGATCTCTTGGTTTGGGTTAGCTGGGTCGGGCACTCTGACTCGCAGGGCAATTGGAATGGGATCAGGCTGTAATGTGATAAGTTGGTGGCTACCTCTGTTATACACTGTGGCGACTTCGGTGCGGTCACAAGCTCCTGGGTAAAGCCGCAGGTTGGGATAGCGGTTTGCGGCTGAGGTTCCTGCCAAGTCAGCATAGCCCTGATTGGCAAGAGGGGCAGTTAAAGGATTATCAAAAGTAGCTGGCGGACTAGCGCCATGTGTGGCGGCTGTCCAAGCCTGAATCGGCGACAGGATGTCACAGGTTACGCTGAGCCTTGTCGCGTCACGCAGTATAGGTTGAATATTGCCGACCTGGTTGGGGGCGTCTGAACCTGAACCCACAGGGAAGCCCCGTGTCCGTAGAAATCCTCCACGCACATAAACTGCAGGATCGCCGCCCAAGCCTGGGTTGGGGTCCTGATCAATAAAGCGTGGTAATCTGCCAACATTGTCCAAATCATTTTTGATGATGTTGAGTGCCGCCCGGACATTGTTGTTGGCTTCAACCAACGCAGAGTTATTGCGGGTGGTTTGGAGTGCCAGCGACAGCGTACCCATTACGGCTGCCATAACAATTGTCAAAATAGCTGCTACGATAAGGAGTTCGACAAGTGAAAAGCCTCTTTGGGTTCCCTGTACTTGGCGTTGTGACCGGCGAGAGGCAGTCCGTCGGCGCTGGCCGTAGAGCAGTCGCACTACACCCACATCGAACGGCATGCTTGGCTGTAACTGCCGCTTAGTCTGGCTGACAGATGACTTTTCACGTATCCATAAGGCAGTCATATACATGGCTTTCGCGTAACTTCTCAAAAAAGTTGTGAATGTGGGAAAACAACCTTCTATGCAAGTTGTTTACTCCTGTACTTGGCGGTTGCCACTTACCCAAATACTTGTCCCGGCGTTGTTCCTTGCACTCTTCCACATCAGTACTCGTCCTGTTGGCCCAAAGATGGTGATAGCACGAGCTTGGGCACTGCGGGTGCTAGGCACTCCTCTACTGCAGCTCAAAAAGATAACGCCATTGAAGGGAGTGTTTAGAAAATTGGAAGTTGGGTCACTGGAAGTTGGATCAGTTGAGCCAGTAGAAATTCTTTCTGCACTACCAACGATGGATCCGTCGCCTTTGAATGTCAGGATGGCGCTTGGGCCACTCATGCCAATATCTACCCCACGTCCTTGAAGGAATGAGAAGCTTCTGGTGGCAAAATTCAGTTCAGGCAGTTTCAGTATGGTTCGCGGAGGAACCCAAGCGCCAGGAGGCGGGCTACCTTCGAATTTAAGCAGCTCGAACCGGTAGTCAGGTGGCAGGCTGGCGCGGCGAACTACTTGTGCCGTGGTGGTGGTTTGGGTGTCTGGCATCACGTTGCGTGCGTCATTCTCGTAGCGGATGATGACGTAGCCATCAGAACTTGCATCGGACCGACGGAAAAGAATCATCTGATACGTGGTACGCTGTCCTATGGCCATCGCACGGGTTTCCCGAATGGCTGCAATGACCTCACTTGCGGCTGTGTCCGCAGCAACAAGTTTTCGGTAGGAGATAACAAAGATGCCGGAAATCGCAGTCAAAATACCTATGAGAGATATGACGACAAGGAGTTCAACGAGCGAGAACCCACGCTCTGGCCGACCGAACTGCTGACCGTTGCGCTGCATGGTAAAACCTCGAAGCTATGACTTAATTCTCACCTCATAGGGAAACAAACGGTGTGCCACAGCTTGCACACCGGTGCAAAATGTAGGTAATAGCAAGCAGGACAAGCACTTGCCGGTTGAAAGCAGATGCCGGGGCGAAAGCCAGCAGAGAATAAAGGAGCGAAGAATGTTACGAAAGGTAACAGGTCCTTAGACAAGCACCGACCGTCGCCGGGCAGCAATACGACGGTAGAGTACAAACAGAGCGGCGATAGCCACGCCACGGATGCCAAACCAAGTCATCGTAGGCAGTTCCCAGTGTTTGGCAAGCGCACCAAGAGCAGCTACAACCGTGCCCCCAACTACAACAACTAGAAAAACAGCCCGGGCAATGTTGAAAACCAGCACCAGAAATGGCACCGGTCGGTAGGGGTACAGGTAATCGGTCAGTAACAAACAGGCTGGAAGGGCAATCATGGCCGCAATGGCAGCACTGTTGATCCACCAAGAAATGCCGGCAATCCAAGTCTTGTCCCAGCGAAGAGCCAAGGGATCGGAAGGATAAACCCCAAAAGCGATGAGTCCGGCCAGAACACCTATGAGGGTTAGCAGAACATCCAAAGTCATGCCAAGACCGGAGCCAAAAACAGCCCCAGGAGTAGCTGGCAAGGAAGCCGTTGCCGGCGGAGGAGAAGAAGCTAACCCGCTAGATGGTTGCAGCTTGCCCGTGTGCATCACAGAAGCCCTAGTCATTGGGGAAAGGCTTTCTGCTATCGGAGTAATCGGTGGGTGTGAACCGGCAGCCGAAGCTGTCGCCAGGACCGCTGTTTTGTGGGTCAGACGGATTTCCAAGCTTTGGTCACTGTTGCCGATGACAACTGTCCGTGCCTGATCGTTCCAACCTGGCGAAGTAAACCGAAGGCGGTATTCCCCTGGTGGAAGCCGTAGCTCAAATCTTCCCTGCGTATCTGTTTTACCGCGAAAATCGCCGTCCACTTCCACATTGCAATTCCCTGGAAAGGTGGTAATGAGGAGCCGTGGAGAAGCCAGCAGCTTGGCGGCAGTACCTGCTGCTGAAGATGTGGGCTCAATGGCGGCTTCAAGCTCGGCAAGCAGCTCACGAACACTTGATTGGCGGTGAGCGGGGTTCTTGGCCAGGGCGCGTAAAACCACCGCTTCTAGCTCTGGAGAAACAGCTGGGTTACGGGCCCGTAGGCTTGGCGGCGCTTGGGTCAAGTGACCGGAAACGATAGCCGCGAAGGAATCTCCCCGAAACGGCACGTCTTTGGTCAGCATCTGGTAGAGGATAACCCCCAGACTGTAGATGTCTGAACGGGCATCCACCGGCTTAGAAGAGCACTGTTCGGGAGACATGTAAAAGGGCGTCCCCATGATGCCAGTCTTCAGGTCGGCATGGTCATCTCCCAAAATTTCGTCGTTGAGAATTTTGGCCAGCCCAAAATCGAGTACCTTGACGGTCATTTCCGAGGTTTTGGCAGGTGGTGCTGGCTCATCGGTCAAAATCAACCCCAAATCTTCTAAGTTGTTTCCACCCTTCGGCTCACAGACCATGATGTTGGCTGGCTTGAGATCACGATGAACCAACTTCAGGTCATGCGCGGCTGCAATGCCTGCAATTGCCTGCCTGAAGATTTCAAGGACGCGCTTTGGGGGTATCGGTGCTTCACGGGCGATGATTTCGTTGAGCGGCCGCCCCTCGACATATTCCATCACAATATAGCGCGTCCCATCGGGAGTAATGCCGAAGTCGAGGGTGCGCACGACATTGGGATGATCAATTGCGCTCGCAGCACGTGCCTCACGTTGAAACCGATTGACTGCCGTGGCATCTGTAGCGGCATACTCTTGGAGGAGCGTCTTAACTGCCACCGTTCGTCCAAGGTGGATATGTTTGGCGCGATAAACTGCTCCCATGCCACCCCGCCCAAGGCACTTCTCAAGCTGGTACTTATTGTCAAGCAGCCGGCTGCCTCGTAGGGATTGGACAAGCGGTGCCCCATCGTGGGGGCAAGTAGCAAGGTCATCCTCAAAGCAGTGTTTGCACTTCGGACACTCTTTCATGGTCAACCCAAGCGGCAGCCTGCAACGGTTTGTTGACACTGCGACAGGGTCGCAAATGCCGGGCGCAGCCTAGAAAGTTGGTTCAGTTCTTATATGTAGCATACCTTGCGTACAAAACATCCAGTCAAATAGTGCAAGTTTATGGCAGGGGCAACATCTGCCGCTCGCAGGGTGTTCCAATGCGCACTCTGCCATCGGGAAAGGTTGCGACTGGCCCGTACATAAACAACCACTCATCGTAGGTAACATCTTTCCCGAAAAGCGTTGTGAAAGCGGGCTTAGGCGTTCGCCCGGCAACCCCGACAATCGGCCTTCGGTCTGCAAAATCGTCATCATCTCTGTCGCCGTCTTGCGGTAGTGGTCCAGAAAAGGCGCCACCTGCGGGATTGAAGTCGCCGCCAAAACCACCCTGCGGGAGAACACTGGCGGTCAGCGCCACATAGTTAGCAGGTACCGGTTGCCCTGTAAAAGATGACCACCGTTCGAGGTAACGCCTAATAAGCGGATCGCCAATGCGCACCACACGCCATTCAGTACCAGTAAATGGATCGCGCAAAGCAGATGGTCGCAGCAAGCGCAAACGCTGTCCATTGATGTTGACCTCTTTGGTCAAGTCACTCAGCGTAAGTGGGAGTGGGGCGCCAGGGTTGAGCGGGGCAATTCGTCCAGCATTGTTGTAGCGGGCAATCGCTTTGGCAACAGCGCAGCCGCGAACGATGAATTCCGCCTCTCGCTCGCGTTGGCGTTCAATTTGGCTGGTATCAGTAGTCATCGTCAGCAAAATGCTCATAGCTGCTAGGGCGAAAATGAGAAACAGCAGCATGTAGCCCCTCTCCTGATGGCGATGCCGAGGGTGACTGAACTGATTGAAAGGACGGTGGAGTGTTCTAGCTGGACTGGCTGAAACCATTGCTATGCCTAGTTTTACGGCTGCTGGGCAGGTGGGCGCCGGCGACTGAACGGCCGCACGGCAGGCTCGCTGCCATCCGTTGGTTTGACAGTATTCGAGTTGCCTATGGTAACCGGTATTCCTCCCTGACCTTGCTGAGGCTTGGTAATCGGTTTGACAGGTAGGCTTGGCTGTAGTTGTCCCAGTTGTGCTTGAGCAGGTTGCCCCGTACCGTCATATTCAACTGGTGGTTGTCCCCCATAAGGTACTTGGTACTTTTGTGGAGCTTGGTAGCTTGAAGGAGAGGAAATTTGTGGGTATCCACCACCAATGGGTGGGGCGGTTGCGCTCCCCGTCGGAGGCGGTCCGCTTGACAGGGGTATGGTGTGGCTTACGCCGGGAAGCTGAGTGTCCTCAACAACAACCTGCTCCCGAGTGATGGCTTTGACGCGAAACCGTCCAATAGGATCGTTAGGCCGAACCATTTGGTACTCGGTGGCAGTAGCCAGAACCGCCCTTGGATTTTGTCCTCCAGCATCCGTGACCATGCCAATGTAACGATACTCGTCGTTTGGGTTTGGGGGAGCTTCTATTGTCAATGTCAGGTCGTTTGAGTACCACTTTCCCTCCTGCCCAGGAACAACAATGCGCACGGCAGCATTCCGGGGTTGGGCTGTCAGGTCAGGCGTGAGCCGAACTTGCAACTGATGGTCTGCCTTACGTTCAGCAACCAGTGCATTTCCGTCTATGACAACACGCGCGCCTTCCGGCAAAGGCTGGGCCTGTACGATCAGTTCATACGTCATCGTAGAGCGAGCATACACACTCGGCGGATAAACCGACTGAAGGGTAATTGGAGGTGGCGGCGGCGGCGGAACAGGCTTCGGCGGTGGTGGTGGGAGGTACTCAAAGATGTTTCGCGGGGCGTCTGGCACGGCTGGGGGAGTGACCGGCGCAAGTGTGGCCCGAGCCATTCTTACCAAAGTCCCCTCGACAACAACCGGTGATGGCGAGGGTGGTCTGCCTGGTGTTGTCCGTTCCAAGTCTGTAGCCCGAATTAAGCCTGGGCGGAGCGGCGCCATCTTGGCTGCATCTGTCTTGCTAGGAGCGAGCCAGACATACACAAGGGCGGATAGAGAACCTACGAACAAAAGACCAACAGCTACGGCTTTTTGCGTTTGATTCATGGGAAGGTCTGCGCAATAAAAATACTTGGAACTATCCGTGACACTCCTTTGTCAGGGAAGGGTTTACATCCAAGCTGTGAAGTCAGGGCGATGCTCTCAAGTAAGACTTCCGGCAACACGGGTTCTGCTTTCCTTGACAATATCACACCCTGCCTTAGGTGTTGCTCCAAAAACCACCAGGGTAGCCAAGCTAGCACCCAATACCTTTCTGCGGTTTGCTACGAGGAGTTGCTAGAAGGGCAACATGAAAGTAGCCACCGTTTCCTACCCTTGCCAAGACGGATAGGACAAGCGTTATGCTTGTACTACTGGCTCCTTACTGGGGGTGAAGCCGTTGGTTGAAGTCAGGGGGATGTATCCACCGGCTTGCTCAAAGGAATGCTGGAGTCACTTCGGAAATAAGCTGTCAGGGAAAGCGTCACCGTTAGTTCACCAGAAGTAGCCGGTGTCTGTTCTATGTTGAAAGCAGGCGATTTGGAACTTGCCTGAGATTCATTGCTTCCGGGTGTAAAACTCAACAGTTGGATCAGAAGAAACTGGCGGCTTTGCTCTAGTGCCTGGATAAAGCGGCGAAGGTTACGATAGCTGCCGGTCAAGCCAAATTTGACATCAAAGGCCGGGTAACTCTGGAGGGGTTGTGCCCGTTCCTTCCCAGAAGAAGGGCTGCCTCCAGAAAGGAGGTTGCTCGGCAGGTTTTTTTCCTGCCCTCTCATTGTAAACGTAACCGTGTCCGTCAACTTGACTTCGTACTTCCGCGCTAGAGCATTGATTTCATCAATCAGAGCCAGTTGTCCTGGACGGGCATCCCGCAATAGCTCGCGCTCAAAGCGCTGCCAGTTTTCCATAGCGCTTTGAAACGCGGCTACTTCCTGCTCAAGTCGTTGGCGCTCAAGCCGTAGGTTTTCAGTTTGGCGACGGATGTTACTGGTTTCCCGGACAATACTGTTGAGTCGTCGGTTGAGTGGTACCAGAAGCGTCTGGTAAGCCATAAGCACACCGCTCAGACACAGAAACCAGAGGGCGATTCCCAACCATTCTGTCCAGCGCAGGTATCTCTGGCGCGCCACTGTGCCGCGCCATCTTCGCCAGCCGATCCAACGTTGCCAGAACCGGTTCATTGCCTGACCTCTCTAGGAGACAGCCCCGCAGCCAGCTGCGCATCACCTAGGCGATAGCGACCACGTAAGGTAAACTCGACTTCCTGTTTACTGCTACTTGCCTGATGATCAGAAGGAGTGGCCTGAGTGTTGGGGTCAAAGTAGAAGATACCTCGTTCATCACAGGCCCGAATAAAGGCTGTAACTGCTTCGGGTTTTGGTGCCCGGACGGTGAGAGTAAACGGCACGTCCTGGGCAACCGGCAAAGGGGTGTCCAAGTCATTGCCCTGGGGGGCTTTCCCCGTTGCCTGTGAAGTCACAGCCGGATTGGGCTCTTCCTGCCCAAAAGCAATCTGCACGATGCGGATATCAGCCGGAAGCTGTTGTTCTATCTGAAGCAAGAAGCGCGACCAAGAAAGCTGGCGACGCTCGAGCAAATACAGTGCCTCTCGCATGGCGCGTACCTGCTCCGGGGTTGGCTGAAGCCCGGCAGTGGTGATTTGCCCTCGCAATTTGGCAAGCCTGGCTTGTTCCCCTTCCAGAGCAGTTTGTGAGGCCTTTTGGAATTCCACGTAGCGGTGCTCGTTGCTCAGCAACTGAGCGTAGTATTGCATCAGTAGGGCAGTGGAAATGGTCAAAAGCCCAAATGCCACCGCTAGCCCTAGCCAGAAGAGCCGTCGGTTGCGAAACGGCGCAGCAGAAAGATTGAGGTGATATACGTCGTAGGCAGTCATGACTTTACCTAGCAGAGAGGACCTGCAACCCAGCGCACTCGTCAAGTAAATTCCCAAAAGCTTGAACGGACATCTACTCCGGTGGTTCCTTTTCAATAACCCGGCTTAGTGTGGATAAACGGTAAAGAAGCCTTTAGTTACCTGTTACAGGGCGTGTCAAGGTCTTCCAAAGCCTGGATGAAAAGAAGGTTGGACATCTAGGCAGGCAATTGCCTATGATGCAGGCTAAAGCATAGCGAGTTGTTCCATGGAAAGGCCTTTGAAAGTTTATTCTACCAAGTGGTGCACGGACTGCATGTTGGTCAAGCAGTTTCTCAAACAGCGAAAGATTGCCTTTGAGGACATTTTGCTTGAGACCAATCCGGGCGCCAAATCGTACATCATCGAGCGGCTGGGGCGTGCTGCTAAAGTACCTGTCATCGAGATTGGCACGCGGATATTTTCGCTCAATCCTTTCGATCCGAACCGACTCATAGCCGAGCTGGCTGTCGAGCCACCTCTGAACCAAGGATCAGGAGAGTGAACCGGCAGGTTTTGATTCCTGATCATCTAGAACAACCGGTTGTGGCTGTTCGATAGTGAAGCGTTCTACCTCTGCTGCAGGGTGGGCTTCACGGCAGGGCAAAGGGGGTGGTAACGGCACAGAGGGTGGCGTTGGGTGGCTACTCCGACCCTGTCTAGTGGTTTGGACCAGGTTTCGTCCACGCCGTTTGGCGGTATACATAGCTTGGTCGGCATGTTCAATCAGGGTATTGATGTCGGTGGCATCTTCCGGGTAGCTGGCCACACCGATGCTGATTGTAAGACGAAGCTTGTAGTGCGGGTTGCTGAGAGAAGCCGTGAAAGGGGTGCGCTCAATGGCCTGCCGAATTCGCTCGGCAGCTTCCTGTGCCCGGTTGCGATCGGTTTCAGGGAGCAAGGCGATGTATTCTTCTCCGCCGTAGCGTCCGGCAATGTCGGAGTCCCGGAGCGTTTCCCGAATAACTGCAGCAACCTCATGCAGGACCTGGCTTCCGACAAGGTGGCCGTAGGTATCATTGACCCGCTTGAAGTGGTCAATGTCCATCATCAGTAGTCCAAAAGGATGGCCATAGCGATTGGAGCGGGCCATTTCGCGTTTCATCTCGAGAATGAAGCTTTTGCGGCTCAGCAACCCGGTCAGGTCATCATGGGTGATCAATTCTGTGATGCGGCGGTGGAATTCTTCGTCAATATCATCCAGAAAAGTAAACTTGAGGATGTGGCGGCCAATGGAGAACTTGTCTCCATCCTGCAGAAGAACAGGCTGGCCCGGCACCAACGGAATCCCGTTGAGCTGTGTGCCGTTAGTGCTACACAGGTCGGTTAGCCAGTACTGAAAGTGACCGGTTGGGGTTTCGTAGCGCTCTATCTTTGCGTGAAGCCGTGATGCCTCATCGTCATTTTCAAGCCGTAGTTCAGCATCCGCGCCCCGTCCAATGCGGGTGACTGCGCGCTCGAGGCGAAATGAACTGCCCAAGTAGTCGCCCCGCATGTGGACAAGCGCCGGCCACACTTGCCGCGGACGCGGAAGCGGAGGAGGCTGCAACTTTTGCGTCTGGTTGAGGCTGTTCACGGGTGCAGAATAACCCCAAGCTTAGATGTTCATCAAGCACGACAACTGTAGAGAAACACGTTTATAGTCTTCCATGCTGTTTGAACAAGTCGTCCACCGAGTTGTTTTGCCTAATGGATGCCGCGCCTTGTTGGCTGAGCAGCCAGCGTTGCCGGTCGTCGCAATGTACGCTGTCGTGGGATACGGAGCCCGGTACGAGTCAGATACTCAGGCCGGCTTGGCGTCCCTCCTTGGCGATATGCTCGATGAGGGAACAGCCCAGCGTACAGCGCAAGACATTGCACTGGCTATTGAAGCTACCGGGGCGCGTCTGAGTACGTTTGGCGGATACGCCCGCAGCGGGTTGAGCCTGACAGCACTACGAGATGATTTTCCAGAACTGCTTGTCTTGGCGGCTGACCTGCTACGTCACAGCCAGTTTCCCGAAGACCGCTTTGCACTGTGCCGAGCACGGCGGCTGGCACAACTTCAGTCCCGAGCTGATGACGCACGCACAGTCGCTTCTGATGCTTTTGATGCCCTTGTGTATCCGGGACACCCTGCCGGACGACCGATTGTCGGCTATGAAGCAACCGTTTCCCAACTGACAGTCGACGATCTTCGTGCCGCTTATGCCCGGTTTTTCGTCCCTAACAACTTGTTGCTGGCTATTGTTGGTGACCTGTCCATTGCCGAGATGGAGCGCCGATTGGTAGAGGCCTTTGCCGACTGGGAACCGGCGCCGGATTTCTCGCTTCCGAACATTCCCCCCGTCTACCGCCAGAGCGAACCACAAGAGCAGGTACTCGTACGTCCTGACAAAGAGCAAGTTCACATCCTGCTCGGTCATCTGGGGATTCCACGAACGCACCCGGACTACCACGCCTTGCGGGTGATGGATGTTATTCTGGGGGATAGCCCTGGCATGACGGCGCGGATTCCGCGTCTTTTACGGGATGAGCTAGGCCTGGCCTACACAACTTACGCCAATATCACGGCAACAGCCGGTATTGATCCGGGACGCTTTGTGGCCTACATCGGTACTTCACCCGAGCACCAGGCCAAATCCATCTCCGCCATTCGGACAGAGATTGAGCGCATGCGGCAGGACATGGTGACACCTGAGGAACTAGCCGCAGCCAAGGCTTATCTTACGGGCAGCTTTGTCTTTAATTTTGAAACCAATGCCCAACGAGCGCTGTTTTTGATTGAGACCGAAATTTACGGGTTGGGGGACGATTACGCCCAGCGCTACCCTGAGCTGATCAACGCCGTCACGGCAGAAGATGTGCTGCGGGTTAGTCAAACTCACCTCGATCCATCTGCACTCACAACAGTGATTGCCGGACCAGTCAGTGCAGACACCAAGTGAGGCCCAACGCCTGGGTTCATGTTTTATTGTGGAGGCTCTGGCCATTCCATGCGACGGTATTCCCCTTCAAGAAGGCTGCTTGAAAGTATCTTTGTCAGTGTTGCGCTGCTTGCTGCCTGTAAGGCCTCGCCCAGCACCATTGTGTCACCGTCAGCGGAATCGGCGACAGAATCCGTTCGTCCTCCGGGGACGGCAACTACTCGCAAAGCAGTAACACCCTTTGATGCTGAGCGCGCCTTCAAACACATTGAAAAACAGGTGGCTTACGGCCCCCGCCCGGCGGGTTCAGCTGCACTGGGACGGTTGCGTGCCTGGCTCATTGAGGAACTAAAAAGCTACGGCTTGACGGTGACCACGCAACCCTTTGTCGCTAAGACTCCATCAAGGAAATTTCCCACCCTGCGCATGGAGAATGTCATAGCAGAACTACCCGGCAAAATTTCGGAGGTCATCATCATCGCCAGCCACTACGACACTAAGTACATGGAAGACGAAGTGTTCGTCGGGGCGAATGACGCTGGCTCAAGTACGGCCGTCGTTCTGGAGCTGGCGCGGGTATTGGCAACTATGTCGCCAGAAGAACGTGGCTTTCCTCACACGATACAGTTTGTGTTCTTCGATGGTGAAGAAGCTATTGTCGAGTGGCAGGGTGATGACAACACTTACGGCTCCCGGTACTTTGTGGAGCGTCTTCAGGCAACCGGTCAGGCAAAGCGGGTCAAAGCTATGATTTTGCTTGACATGGTGGGAGATGCTGACTTGTCCATCCCCAAGGAGTATCAGTCCTCAGCTTGGCTGGCAGACATCCTCCACGACACTGCACACGAACTTGGCTATGGCGCTCACTTTCCTAGAACAACCCATGTGATCGCTGATGACCACATTCCGTTTCTCAAGGCTGGGATTCCGGCCGTGGACCTCATTGACTTCACTTACGGAAAGGATGAGGCGAGTTTTGGGCCTGGCGGCCCAGAAAACGCTTACTGGCACACGGCGCGGGATACCTTAGACAAGCTCAGCCCACGCAGCCTGAAGATCGTGGGTGACACCGTATTGCAGGCGCTGCCCAAAATTGCCAATGCTGCCCGGTAGAGAAAAAACCGGTTGTTAGCTTGAGCGCAGGTTACACATGTGAGGACAGCGTGGCAGCCCTAAGCAATGGAAAAGCCTGGGAAGGTTTCCCTTGTAACTAGGTTGCTTTGCCAGGGTGGGCCGATCCGCAAAAAGTTAGCTCCCAAGTAACCTTCCTCGGTTTACCCTAGTACGTTTCCAACTCACGGGCCTACACAAGGGTAAAAACTGGTTGGCTAGGGAGCTTGTAAGGTTTCAAGCAATTCCTGGCCACTGACAAGTGCAGCTAGAGAATGATTCGATTTGACTCAGACGGCTGTCAGCTTCACTCCATCCGGCGCTTGCGCATGTTGGAGCGTTGTCGTTTGCGAGCAAGCTCAGATTTGAGCCGCCGTCTTTCTCCGGGTGGGATGTAAAACCGGTGCCGCTTGACGTCGGCAATAATCCCTTCTCGCTGCACAAGCCGCTTGAAGCGCCGCAGCGCGCTGTCAATGGATTCATTCGGTGCGACTTCGACAATTGCCATACGTGCGATTCACCACCTTGCTGCTTCATAGTGTTTTCTATTACAGCAAGACATGGTGGTTGAGTCGGAAAACACCTGTCAAGGTATTCTGGCGTCAGCCACGGGCAAGAAGGCGGCAGCGGAGGTCGGTTCGGTGGCGCGCAGCGCTGTGTCGTCCCTGGGACGAATGTACTCAGTGATGTGCGCGAAGTCGGCTCCGGTTCACCCCCAAGTCACCAGGGGGGCTGGTCATAGCTTTTACTCTCTGAACTGCCACCCGCGAGTGTTTTTCTCAGTTTCGTCACAGGGAAGCACGGGGAGAACCGTGCACTGAGGTGTTTGGACAGAGAAAAAGGCTAGGCAGGTATCCGACACCACCTGGCCTTGCAATGTTCTGACAGGAGATGATTTAGCGCCCTTGAGCGGCAACTTCAATCCCCGTTTTGGAAAGAGCCTGAATTATATCCTGGAGGGTCGCTTCCTGGAGAGCTACCGTCACATGCACTTGAGCGTTACCTGAGTTTATGCGAAGCGGCAAACCGCTTACGAAGGACAGCCAGCTTACCACCTCGTCAGCAGGCATATTGAATTTCACACTAATCTTTTCACCTGCCAGGAGTGTACTGCGCAAGCCCTGAAGTGCACGGAAGTCTATGCCGTCAATTTGCACTGTTCCTCTTTTGGACAACTCTTCAAAGACCTCCCACACAGGAGCCCGTTTGAAATCAAAGCTGAAGAGGTCATCAGGTTCGGATGCCGTAAATACGATTTCTCTGCCGCTGATGCGCGTGAGTTCAGAGGAAAGCTGTTCGCTGTCGAAGTTGGTTACTCGGAATGTAACTTCTTCCGCTGCTCCTTTTCTTCCTGTTATAGAAGCTGCGGAGCAGTTGCCTGAAGAGCAGTTGGCGTAACAGCTGCCCGAACACGATATAACCGCCGAGCAACCGCCAGACGCACAACTGCAAGTATCTGCGAGAGCGACCGGCATCGGGCTGACGAAAAACAGCAAGGACAGTGATGTGGCAGCAAGCGTTTTCTTCATGGTTTCACCCCTTTTGAGGATATTGTGGAGAGGCTCTACTTTTGTGTAGGCGACAGCCAATGTAGTAAGATCGAAAAAAAATGCCAACCGGAATTTCTGTTCTTTGGGCATCAGATAAGTGGAGCGCGCAATGCTTGGCCAGGCTGTGGTGGAGGCTGCTGCGAGCAGGAAGTCTTTGAAACCAGCGATGCCTCACTCAGCCGGCTGGTCACCGCCAGCCTTCCACGTCGGTGGTGTTGCCGCTGTGTTGCCCGCCAGGAAGCTGACTGACGCAGCTGCCCGCGTCGTTCGTCAAAGGAAATCCCATGAGGTTTTAATTACTTGGAGGAGCGATTGGTTGGACTACTTTGGAACAATTATCAATACATGCGCCCTCGATCAGGTAACAATTGATGATTTCCCCAGGGGGCACGTTTCTTACGCAGCTTTCACGTAGATTCCGGCAGGCCTTCAGACAATCCTGATAGTCGCCCAAATTGGCTTTCTCTTGTACTTTGATTATTGCTTCAGGAATTGAATGCTCCGGGTTGGGTATATCTTTTGTGGCAAGCACATAGAAACACTCAGCATAGAGCGAACGGGGATCAATCTCGGCAATCATGCGAAGCCACGGCATGTCATCTGAGAAGTAAGCTTTGGCTGCTTCCGGGTTGCCAAGCGTGAGACCGGGCAAAGGCATTTTGGGCAGTTTCCCATCCGACATCTTAAAGTTTCTTAATGTTTCTGAACAGACATAAGCAAAAACAAAGTCATTACCTGTTTCACCAACCAGCAACCCTGGGTATCGGAGATAACGAAATCGGTGCTGTGGAGCCGTTGTACGGTCAACTGTAATGACAATTTCCTGATGGGTTTCATAGATGGCGATTGTTGCAACCTCCTTGTCGTTCTCGACAATCTGATAGCGGCCTTCCCTGAGATGTGATTTATCTCCCCGAGAACTGACGGCGAAACCGCCACCCGGAAATGATATGTTCGCCAGGCAGCCAGAGTCAGTGGCTGTGCAGGAGTAGCCTTCGGCAGGAGCGACCTGTATAAGGCTAACGAAGAACAGTAAGGACAGTGATGTGGCAGCAAGCGTTTTCTTCATGGTTTCAACCCCTTTGAGGATATTGTGGTAAGGCTCTACTTTTGTGTAGGCGGCAGCCAATGTAGTAAGATCGAAAAAAAAAAAACGTCAACCGGAATTTCTGTTCTTTGGGCATCAGATAAGTAGGGTGCGCAATGCTTGGCCCATCTGTACCCACCAGATGACCACGCCGCCCACGCTGATCAGAATTCAGAATCCGGTACGGCAGTTCACCGATGCCGCCTGACATCAGCAATGATGCCCTCGCGCTGCACCATCCGCTTGAAGTGCCGCAGTGCGCTGTCAATGGATTCGTTCGGTGCAACTTCGGCGATTGCCATGCATTGTGTCTACCACCTTGGCGGTACTCTCGGCCAAACCTATCAGTGGT
>Ga0308405_1000103_pt1 | contig 62677 bp, 71 predicted proteins | sample HotsprSampleMS13_FD_203473 | JGI IMG/M metagenome (GOLD analysis project Ga0308405, IMG submission 203473) | Hot spring phototrophic mat microbial communities from Mushroom Spring, Yellowstone National Park, Wyoming, United States - 20060912_MS13 ...
GCATCTTTCAAGAAGAAGGGGCTCTTGGACCACTAAATTGGTTCTTTACAACACAAAGGCAAAGGGATGCACCACTGACAAGGGACATTGGTATGTGAGTGCAGTCAAAGGGCTTCCGATGGAATGGGTACATGAGACTTTTGGGAAGAGGAATGTGGTAGAGAGGTGGTTTTTCTACATCAAGCACAGAATAAAGAGGATCTACAAGAGGTTTCCTTGGAATGCTAAGTATGAAACCGTCTATAGATGGTTCGCCTCTTTTATTGTCATTTATACCATCATGGAGCTAAAAAGTTGACATCCTCGTTTCAATGTATCTAAACATCGCAAGCTCTTTACTTTTTTTCAATTTTAATAGTTATATTCGCGTTTTATATCTCTAATAAAATCAATATAACAGGCGAGGTATTTGCTAAAATTATAAGGAATGCTTAAAGGTCTGACAAAAGAAGAGAAGAGAGTTATCCTTGGCATATCCTTTGCTGTAGCTGTTCGGATGTTGGGTCTCTTTTTGCTACTGCCCGTCCTTTCACCCTACTTGAAAACCCTTGAGGGTGCCACTCCCTTTTTGATAGGGCTCGCCATAGGTGTGTATGGCTTTTCTCAAGCCTTTTTGCAGATTCCCTTTGGTTATCTATCGGATAAGCTGGGGAGAAAGCCTGTAATAATCTTTGGGATGGCAACCTACATATTGGGCAGTTTGATGGGTGGAATGGCAAAGGGTATTTGGCTTATGGTATTGGCACGGTTCATCCAGGGCTTCGGTGCGGTATCTTCAGCCATGACCGCCTTAGCCGCAGACCTAACAAGGGAGGAGGTGCGAACCCGAGCCTTTGCCTTTATAGGTGCGTCCATAAGCTTAGTTTTTACCCTCAGCATTGTGTTTGCCCCCATCGTGGCGGGCACCTTGGGAGTGCCCTTTATCTTTTACCTCACAGCCCTCCTCAGCCTTTTGGCTACCCTGTATGTTGCCCTTTTTATACCCGAGCCCAAAAACCATCATAGGGAAATAGAGCCCACCCTTAGGAACTTCTCCCTTGTTTTAAAGGACAAAAACCAAGCCTTTTTGAACCTTTCCATAGCCCTATTGCATGCCTTTTTGGTGGTAGTTTTCACAGTGGTGCCCTATCAGTTAGTTTATAACTACCAATTTCCAAAGGTTGAGCACTGGAAGGTTTATCTACCAGCCCTTTTGCTATCTTTAGCCCTTATGGTGCCCTCCATAGTTTATGCAGAAAAGAGGAAAAAGTTCCGAGAGGTATTCTTGCTGGGCGTTCTGCTCATAGCCTTTGGGTTTATGCTTTCTCTTCTTAAAAACTCCCTTTTGGCTTTGGTCCTTTTGGTTTTCTTCTTTTTGGTGGGCTTTCATCTTTTGGAGCCCATTATTCCCTCTTTACTGACACGGCTTACTCACAGGGATATAAGGGGACTTTCCCTTGGCTTTTTTAACACCACCCAGTTTGTGGGTGCCTTTTTGGGTGGGCTTTGGGGAGGTTTTGTTTTAAAGCATGGACTCATTTACATGACCGCCTTAGGCTTTCTCTTTTCTCTCCTTTGGGTTTTTGGAGCTTACCTTTGGTTCAAAAGGTTGTAAAATATTCCTGTGAGGTTTTTCATTCTTGCCTCCCAGTCTAAAAGGAGGGTGGAGATTCTCAAAATGCTTGGCTACCATTTCTTTGTAGTGCCCTCTTTGGCGCAGGAGCGCAACGAGGGAGAACCGCTGATAATTGCCAGAAGGAACGCATACGATAAAGCCCTTAAGGTTTGGAAGGAGTACAAGTTTGCCACTGTCTTGGGGGCAGACACAGTGGTGGTTTTGGGCAAAAAGCTCCTGGGAAAGCCAAGGGATGAAGAGCACGCAAAGGCTATGCTTTTAAGCCTTGCGGGCAAGTGGCACAAAGTGATCACCGCGGTAGCCATAATATCCCCAAAGGGAAGGGTACTTTTCCACGACACCGCTTGGGTTAAATTTAGAAACATTGACGAAGGAGAACTGCATGAATACATTAAAACAGGAGAGCCTATGGATAAGGCGGGAGCCTATGCGGTGCAGGGGTATGGTGCTAGGTTTGTGGAAAAGGTCCGAGGAGACTTCTACACGGTCATGGGTCTTCCAGTGGTTAAAACGGACCTGTTCCTTAGGCGTCTGCTTGATTAGCCTGAGCTCCTGTGCGTGGGTCTCGGTTGGAGTGGGCACAGACGGCTCCGATGTAAACATTGGAGTAGGCACCCAAATACAGATTCAACATAGGAGGTAAAGGATGAAGGACTGCATCTTTTGCAAGATCGTAAGCAAAGAGATCCCCTCAAAGGGTGTTTATGAGGATGAGTTGGTCTATGCCTTCCATGACATTAATCCCGTTGCACCCATCCACATACTCATAGTTCCCAAAAAGCACATCTTTGGTGTTCAAAGCTTGGAGCCCGAAGACGAGCCCGTAGTGGGACATATGTTCTATGCGGCAAGAAGGCTCGGAGAGGAGATTGGTTTAGCAAAAGGGGAGGACCTAAAGGGTGGCTACAGGCTGGTGTTTAATGTGGGTGAGGATGCGGGTCAGAGCGTCTTTCATTTGCACCTGCACCTCATAGGGGGCAGGAAGATGGCTTGGCCTCCGGGTTGATGTCTTCCCAGCTCTACCAGTTTTTACTCAAAAAGGGTTTAGAACCAAGAAAGGCGCAAGAAGAGTTTTTCAGCATAGTGCATAAAACCATAGAGGAAGGTTCCATAAGCATAGTCCAAGCCCCCACGGGCACCGGCAAAACCTACGGCTACCTTATACCCATAATAGAAAGGGGCGAAAAAGCCATCATATCTACGGGCACAAAGCTTTTGCAAGAACAACTGAGAAGGGACATTGAAACCCTCAGGGGTTATTACTCTTACCTTACGGGGGAGGATGTGGATTATTTAGTCCTCAAGGGTAAATCCAACTATCTTTGTCTGGATCGGCTAAAGGCTATGCCCTCCGACCAAGTGCCTGCGGAACTTGAAGACCTCTTAGACAGCCAATGGGACGGAGATGTGGAGTTTGCACGGGTGGAGCCTGAGTTTTGGTCTAAGGTATGCGTGGATGATGACTACTGCACGCCCCATTACAGAAGCATATGCAAGTATAGGGATGAATGCTATTATTGGGCAAAGCTCAAAAGAAGGGAAAAGAGGGCAAGGATTCTTATCATCAACCATGCCCTATTGGCTTTAAAGGACTTTGAGGACCCACAGGAACGCCTTTTGGTAATAGACGAAGCCCACGAGCTGGACAAATACATAACCTCCTCTTTAACTGATGGCATATCCACCTACACCTTAAGGGTGGAGATCATGGAAAGGGTCCTGCAATTCTTACCCGAGGCAAACAATGTGGATGTGGAGGGTTTTTTTGAGAGAAACTTCTCTGGACTTTTTAAATCAGAGGAGCAGGTGCCCCTGCAGGACTTGGGACCCTATGTAAAGGACTTTGAGGATAGCATCCTAAAGCCCTTAAACCTTTATCACAAGAGAATAAAGGAAAAGCTAATCTCAGAGGTCAATAACTTTTTGATGTCCTCCATGTGGGTAAGCGAAAGGCTTGCGGAGTATCTGAGGCGTTCAAGGCTCTTGGACTGGGAGGAGTATTTTCAGCTTAAAGTTAGCTTTGAAGAGCCTTCAGAAGGGGAGGAAAAGCTCATAAAAAAGCTGAAGAACTACGAGCTTTTGGAAAAGCGTCTCCAAAGGGTAAAAGACTTTTACAAGAGCATGAAGGAGCGTCCTGCGGAACTTGGATTTGCGGTAAGTAGAAAGTGGAGCATTAAGCTAAGGACTTTTAACTACCGACTGGAGAGGTTTCCTGTATTTCCCGCCGGATACTTTGACCTGAATGGTTATAAGGGAGTGGTTATAACCTCCGCCACCGCAGACCCAGAGGACCTCTATTACACTATAGGCATAGAGGGCAACTACTATGAACTTCCCCACAGCTTTCCCTACGAAAGGGTAGAGTTTGTGGTCTATGGGGTAAGCCCAAAGGAGAAAAGTGAATGGGAAGAATGCCTACAGCTTGCCTACAAAAGGCTCAGAACTCTTTACGACAAGGTTTTGGTGCTCCTTACTAACAAGGAACAGATTGAACTCTTTAAGGGAGAGGAAGGCTTAGCCCTTCAGGGGGAAGACAGGCTCTCCTTTTTGGTGGAAGCCCTAAGAAGGGGAGACATAAAGGCACTGGTTGGGCTTGATAGCCTGTGGCTTGGTGTGGATGTTAAAGGAAGAAAGGGGCTTTTGATGGCAAAACTGCCCTTTGACAGCCCAGAGGACCCTTTGACCTACCACAGGATCAGATATCTGCGAGAGATCGGAGAGGAGCCCTTTGAATACCAAAAGAGGAAAGCCCTAATAAAGTTCAGACAGGGCATAGGAAGGCTAATGAGAAGCAAACAGGACGGAGGGACCATAATTCTCTGCGATAGGAGGATCTTTAAGTTCAAAGAGTTCAAACAAGCGGTGGAGGAGCTGGGGATGAGAATAAAATACATAAAGAATGCGTAAGTGCGTGGCAGTAATAGGCTCCTCCCAAGCCAACGAGGAGGAATATGAGATAGCCTATCAAGTTGGAAGACATTTGGCTAAAAAGGGTGTTGTTGTAGTCTGCGGTGGAAGGGGCGGAGTTATGGAGGCGGTTTGCAAGGGTGCAAAAGAGGAGGGAGGCATAACGGTGGGCATCTTAACCACCTACACGGGCGAAGACGCAAACCCTTATGTGGATATAAAGGTCAACACGGGCATGGGTTGGAACAGAAACCCCATAGTGGTGGCGAGCGGGGAGTTTGTGGTTGCCATAGGAGGACACTGGGGAACCCTCTCCGAGATCGCCTACGCCCTAATTCTCGGAAAAAAGGTCATAGGCTACAAAACTCACCCGATAGAGGGAGTTAAGCAAGTCCATAGTCTGCAAGCCCTTCTGGATGAAATAGACCTTTCTCTTGAAAAAATGTAAAATTTGATTATTTTTCTCAATTATGGCAAACAGCCTTTTGTTTTTGGAGGATATGCTCTTTAGAACACTTTCCAAGGAGATAGAAGAGCGCCATAGGGAAGTGTTAGCCCTTTACAGCCATGACTCAGAAATAACCAACATTGCCAACAGTATAAAAAGGCTCTGCGACCATATTTTGGAAATTTATAAAGGCATACCGGACCCCTCAAGGAAGCTGGACGAGAACCTGTATTCAACCCTTTACTATCTTCTCAAGGATATGAATATCACCCTTTACGACCTGACCATTGCAGAGGGAGAACAGCTATACTATGTAATATCCTCTGCCTACCAAAAGCTAAACGGTGCCGCTAATCTCCTTGAGAGGCTAATGCTCTGACTTCCTTCAACACCTCCTCGGGTGGGATCTGCAGGCACTCGTAGGTTCCATACTTACACTCCCCTTTTCCATGTAAAGTGCAAGGCTGACAGGAAAGGTTCTTTATGATAACCCTTCCCTCCTCCGGTAGAAGGGAAAAACCTAAGGTGGGATGGGTTGCCCCATAAATTTGCACCGCCTTTGTGCCCACAGCCCTTGCGATGTGTAAAAGCCCAGAGTCGTTTCCTACAAAAACCTTTGCCAACTTGATGATGCCTGCGGTGTCCAAGAAGGAAAGCCTACCGCAAAGGTTCTGGGCGTTGGTTTCTTCAAAGCCCTCGCACTCTCCTAGGCTACCCACCAAAACCACCTTAAAGCCCTCCCTCTCAAGCCCGAGGGCTAACTCTCTAAAAAAGGGATATTTCTTTTTCTTATACCTTGCACCCGGACCAAGCACCACAAAACCCTCGCCGTAGGTTTTTTTGAGCAGTTCTAACCTCTCCTCAGATATAAGAAGGGAAGGTCTGTAGCCTTCTTCCCCAATGGCTTTTAGATACGCTGACACTACGCTGTAGGGCTTTCTAAAAATGGGAAACCTCAGGGCAAGCCGTCTTCTTAGGCTCTCCTTTGGGTAGCTTTTCCAAATTCCTCTAAGGAGCAGTCTCAGGATAAAGGTCTTTAAATTTTTATGCAGGTCTAAGTAAAGGTCAAAACCTCTAAGTAGGTCAAGCCGGCTAAATAGTTCGTCTTTCCTTATCTGGATAACCTCAATCCTTGGGTCTTCCAAAAAAAGCTCACCGTAGGGTGGATGGGTAAGAAGGTATGGCTTGTAGCCCCTCTTTATGAGAGGCTCAAAAAGGCAAGAGGTCAGCACCACATCCCCAAGGGAGGAAAATCTAATTAACAGGACCCTTTTATCCACCGCTAACGGGAGGGATCACCGCAACCGTTTCTCCACCCTTTAAGATAAAGTCCTCTCCCACATACTCCTGATTGACCGCAAAAAGGCAGACTTTAAGAACATCCGCCAAATGGGCTTCCCTTTCTACGAGCAGTTTTCTTAGCTCACCCACACTGCCGGAGAATTCTAACATCTCCTCCTGCCTTCCGAGCTTTTCCCTTAGTATGGCAAAGTATAAAAGTTTTATCATCTCAATCCACCTTTAAAACGCTCAAAAATGCCTCCTGAGGCAGTTCTACTTTACCAAACTGCTTGAGCCTCTTTTTGCCCTCCTTTTGCTTTTCTAAGAGCTTTTTCTTTCTTGTAATGTCTCCGCCGTAACACTTGGCAGTTACGTTTGCCCTGAGGGGCGGAATCCTTTCAGATGCTATTATTTTAATGCCTATGCCCGCCTGCACCTTAACCTCAAAGAGCTGTCTTGGTATGGTATCTTTGAGCTTTTCCACCAACTGCCTTGCCCTCCTATAAGCCTTGTCCCTATGAACTATAAAGGATAACGCATCCACTGGCTCGTTGTTTATGAAGATGTTCAACCTTACCAGGTCCTCCTCCCTATAGCCTATGAACTCATAATCATAGGATGCATATCCCCTTGATAGGCTCTTTATCTTATCGTGAAAATCCAAAAGGATCTCGCTGAGGGGCATCTCATACTCTAACATGGCGGTGTTTGGGTCTAAGTATTTAAAGCTCTTTTGGATGCCTCTCTTCTCTTGGCATAAGTTCATGATAGAGCCCACATATTCCTTGGGTGTGATTATAGTTATGCTCACAAAGGGTTCCTCTATGGCTTCTATTATGCCCCAATTCTCGGGTAGCTCGGAGGGGTTCTTGATCTCCTTAACGGTGCCGTTCTTAAAACGGACCCTATAGACCACGCTGGGTGCGGTAGTAATCAATCCTACGCCGTATTCCCTCTCAAGCCTCTCTTGGACGATCTCCATGTGCAAGAGCCCCAAAAAGCCCACACGGAAGCCCATCCCGAGGGCTGGTGATGTCTCCGGCTCGTAATAAATGGCTGCGTCGTTTATGGCATACTTTTCCAAAGCATCCCTTAGCTCCTCAAAGGTGTAGCCCTCAGAGGGATATAGCCCCGCAAAGACCATAGGTTTGGCTGGTCTAAAGCCGGGAACTGGACTGTCTGCAGGTCTTTTAGCATCGGTGATGGTGTCTCCAACCCTTATATCCCTAACATCCTTTATGGACGCTGCGATGTATCCCACCTCCCCCGCGGAGAGCTTTTCAAACTTGGTCATCTTGGGCGTTTGGGCTCCCACCTCTGTTACCTCAAACTCTCTGCCCGTAGAAAAGAGTTTGATCCTTGTTCCGGGCTTTACCTCTCCGTCAAAAACCCTCACAAAAGCCACCGCACCCCTGTAGGGATCGTAATATGAGTCAAAGATAAGTGCCTTTAATGGCACCTTTGGGTCACCCTTCGGAGGAGGAATTCTCTCTATTATGGCGTTAAGTATTTCTTCTACCCCTATACCCTCTTTGGCAGAAGCCAAGATCACGTCATCACCATCAAGCCCTAAAATGTCTTCAATCTGTTTCTTTACCCTTTCAGGTTCTGCGGCGGGAAGGTCTATTTTGTTTATAACGGGGATGATCACCAAATCCTGTTCCACCGCCTTCCAAAAGTTAGCTACGGTTTGAGCTTCTATGCCTTGGGTGGCATCCACCAAAAGGATGGCTCCCTCGCAAGCGGCGAGGGCTCTTGAGACCTCATAAGAGAAATCCACATGTCCAGGAGTGTCTATGAGGTGCAAAAGGTAGCCCTTGTATTCCATCCTCACCGCCTGCAGCTTTATAGTTATCCCCCTCTCCCTTTCTATCTCCAAAGTATCAAGCATCTGTTCTTTTAGTTCTCTTCGAGAGACTGCACCGGTGTATTCCAGCAAACGGTCTGCAAGAGTGGATTTACCATGGTCTACATGGGCTATTATGGAAAAATTTCTGATCCTTTCCAGCATAGATTTTTAAATTATAAGGGAAAGGTAAGATTATCAAGACGTAGAAAAAGCGGGGGAGAATAGTCCCCGCAGGTCTTTAATGAATGATGTATATTTTTACAGCCCTTTGGGTTTTAAAGTCCTTACCAAGCAGGTCTGCCACTTCCTTACCGTAGGAAGCTACCCTTATCTTTCCTATATCAACACCCTTCTTGGCAAGGTAGCTGGCGGTCATTTGGGCTCTCCACATAGAAAGGTTAAAGTTATAGTTAGATGTTCCCCTTTTGTCTGCAAAGCCAACTACCAGAACTTCTCTACCAGATTCCCTTATTTTGCCCACCAAGTCATCCAATTTCTTTGCCTCGGACTTCTTTATGTTGAACTTGTTGAAATCAAAATGCACAACACCCACTTCCTCCAACTGCCACCTGTAAGGACCCACACCTTCGGTTTTTGGTTGAGGTGCCGGTGGGGGTGCCTCTGGCTTTCTACCTTCCAAAGCCCTTATTCTTCTCTCGTGGTCGTCTGCGGTTTTTTCAAGGGAAGAAACCCTCTTTTCCAGGTCGCTTGCCTTGTTGTTGGCTTCCCTTGCCAGCCTGAGGGCTTCGTCGGCGTTCTTCTTAGCCTCCATTATGGCTTCAAAGTATCCCTTGTAGCATTGGTCCAAGAGATACTTTGAAAATACCTCCTTTGGGCTACCGCATGGGTCTAAAGGCTTGTCCTGAGCAAACACAACTCCCCCAAGCAAAGAAAAGGCTAAAAGGCTCTTCTTCATGGGTCACCTCCTTTTGTGGTTATTATAACAAACCAAAAATGAAAATTCCATTAAAACGGTTTAATCATACTTCTCCTTCTTTATCCTGTCTTTTTCCACACCAAGCCCTTCCAAGATGGAAGCCATATCATCCACAAAGGCAGGCGGTCCACAGAGGTAGTAAAGATGGCTTTGTAAATTGGGAACTTCCCTTACGATCATGTCTTTGTCTATCCTTCCTGTGTAGCCCTTCCAATGTTCTGGTCTTTCCCTTGTTAGGGTATGCACCACTTTTATGTTTGGGAGCTCAGAAAGTTCCTCAAGCTCCTCTCGGTATATAATCTCCTCGTAGTGGGTGTTTGAGTAGAGGAGCACCGCAGAAACGTCCCAAAGCTGGGCGGTTTTTATGAACCTTAGCATGCACATTAGGGGCACAATACCACTGCCTGCACCTATCAGGACTATGCTCTTGGACACCTGGGGAAGCCATATAAACTTTCCGTAGGGTCCCTTTATCTTGAACCTGTCTCCTATCTTCACCTCCTGCGTTAGCACTACCGATGCCTTACCTTGGGGTGTGCGCTTTATAGTAAGCTCAAGTTTGTCCTTCTGCGTGGGTGGGCTGGCTATGGAGTAAGCCCTTTTTAGAATTTCACCGGTTGATGGGTAGGGCACCTGCAGCATCACATACTGCCCGGGGTAAAAGTCAAAGTCTATGTCCGATATATCAAAGACCAAGGTTTTTGTAGTGGGAGTTTCTGTTTTAATTTCTACTACTTGGGACTCAAACTCAATTATGGGTGAGGCTGTTCTAAAAATCCTCATTGGGACGCCCCTCCAGCGGATAAAAGAGCTAACCTAATGAGTTTTTGCTTACCTTCCTTCTTCAGTTTAAGCTTGAACTGTAGGCTAACAAACATCAGAGTTAGATTTTAGCCTTAAAACTCTTTTGTGTCAATGGGTTTGTATCTTTAGAACACCCTACCTGACCATCTGCACGATCTTTGAGTGTTTTTTATATACCCTTAGCACATACTCGCTGTTTTCCTTTGCCCGTTCCCCCTTGTTATAGCAATCTATTGCCTGTTTTAGGTTGTTTGGGTAGGCGTCCATGCATCTTCTTAAAACCATGGCGCCAAAGTGTATGTTATAGCAGGGTTCCCAAAGCCACTCCTTGGGAATTTTGTATTTTTTTAGCCAAAAGGAGTTTATTTGCATAATACCGTAATCTACGCTCCCGTTTTTGTTGTAATTGACCGCCTTTGGGTTGAAACCGCTCTCCACACTGGCAATGGCAGAGAGAAGGTACGGGTCCACTCTGTATCTTTCCCCCGCATCAAAAAAACAGTGATAAAAACCAAAAGAAAGGTTAAAAACAGCCAAAAGAATTAGCCATCTCAGCCCCATAGCCCGCTCCAAAGCTTTTCTATTCTTGCGTCCTTTTGCAAAAGGTTTAGGTAATTCACCACATACTTGCCCAAGATGTCCAGCTCCACATTCACCAGGTCTCCCTTTTTTCTTGCCCTCAGGTTTGTGTTTTGGTAGGTGTGTGGGATGATGTTTATGCTTATGCTTTCTCCCTGAATGTAGTTTATGGTTAGGCTTATGCCGTCTATGCCAATGGAGCCCTTTTCCACCACATAAGGTAAGTACTCCTTTGGCACTCGGATCTTCAGTTCCCAATGTTCGCCCTTTTGGGAAAGGGCTTCTATGGGAGAGGTAAAATCCACATGCCCTTGCAAAAAGTGTCCCCCTATGCGGTCTCCCACCCGCAGGGACCTCTCAAGATTTACTGGGTCTCCCTTCTTTAAAAACCTTAAATTACTCCTGCTAAGGGTCTCCTGAGATAGGTCAAAGCTCAGCATCTGACCTTTCCACTCCACCAGCGTAAGGCATACACCATTGACCGCCACGCTATCACCCAACTTTAGCTCCCCCAAAGCACCCTTTACCACCAGCCTTGCACCCCCCGGTGTGGGCTTCAGGCTTTCAACGGTTCCCACCTCTTCCACTATGCCGGAGAACATTATAGAACCACCTCCCCAGCGGGAAAGACGGGTCCCTCGTAGCAAACCCTCAAAAATTTTCCATTTTTTGATGGCACCACACAGCCAAGGCATACACCCCAACCGCAAGCCATGTCCGCCTCCAGAGAAAGATAAACCTCCCTGTCCTTTGCCATCTCCTTGAGGGCTTTCAGCATCTTTGTAGGACCACATGCATGAACAACCCAGGATTCATCAAAGTCCTCTAAGGCTTGCAAAACGCTACCCCTTTGCCCTTCGGAGCCATCGTCTGTAAAAAGCTTGTGCTCTATACCATTTTCCTTCAGCCATTCCTTCATCACCAAGAGGCTTGAGCTTCTCGCTCCGTAGCATACAAAGACCTCTTTGCCAAGGGCTTTTAACTCCTTTGCCAAAAGGGAAAGCCCAGGCATGCCTATGCCACCACCTAAAAGAAGGTGCTTCTGCCCGTCCAACCTAAAGAGCCTGTTTCCCAAAGGACCAAGAATTTCCACGCTGTCTCCTTCCTTGAGTTTTGCCATCAGGGCGGTGCCCCTACCAACCACTTGGTAGTATATGCTTACGCGGTCCTCTTTTTTGTCCGCTATGGCAAAGGCCCTCCTGCCCATAGGGTCAAGCCCACTCCAACCCTTCAACATCACAAAGTGTCCGGGTTTTATTTCCCCCGGGAAAGGAAACTCCAACTCCATAAGGTAGGTTTGCGGTCCCACCTCTAAGTTTTTCAACACTTTAACCCTTAACTCTCTCATCGCTTTTCCTCAAAAGCTGATCTCCAAGAAGGTTAAAGGCAAATACCACCAAAAAGAGGGCAACGCCCGGCGTCAAAAGCCACGGATAGGTACTTATCAAAGGAATATTCCTTGCCTCCGAGAGCATGTTGCCCCAGCTGGGCACGGGTTCCGAGACGCCCAGACCCAAAAGGCTCAAAGCAGATTCCCCCAAGATAAAGCCCGGGAAGGACAGAGTGGCAGAAACGATCAAATAGTAATAAGTGTTCGGAAGTATATGCTTAAAGAGAATACGGAATGTGCCCGCACCGTAGGTTCTTGCCGCATAGACAAACTCCTTTTCCCTCAAAGAGAGCACCATTCCCCTGACCACCCGGGCAAGCCCCGCCCATCCCACGAAGGAAAGAATAAACACAATGGCAAGAAAGAGCTCAAAGCTTCCCATGTTCAAAGGAAAAACAGACCTCAAAGAGAGCATAAGGTAAAAGGTAGGAATGGAAAGGAGGATCTCCACAAGCCTCATCAAAAGACTATCCACCCTGCCACCCAAAAGACCAGAGACTCCCCCTACAACTGAACCCAAAATAAAGGTGGTAAGCACGCCCACCAAACCGATGGTCAAGGAGACCCTCGCCCCATACACGAGCCTTGAGAAGATGTCCCTACCCAGCTTGTCCGTGCCCAAAAGGTAAAGATGGCAGGGCTCTGCTACTGAAAGGAGCTTAAAGCCATAGGGTGTTCTGCGGAAAAACTCAAGCCTGCAAGTGGTGTTCTTTTTCTCATAGACCTTAAAGAGTGGGTCCTTCAGCCCATACTCATGCACATAGGGTAGAGTGGGTCTGCCATCTTTAAAAAAATGAACGCGTGTGGGTGGATGATAGGGCGCCTGTCTGTTCTGCAGGGCGTAAGGATAGGGAGCTATAAAGTCCGCCAGAAGGGCAAAGAGAACAAAGATAAAAACCACCGTATACGCAAATCTCAAACCCACCGCTTATATTTTAAAGCTAATGCTAAGATTGATAAAAGAACCGATCCTGCTTGCCTTTCTGATCGTCTCTTACAACTTTGCCCTGGTGCAACTGTCCCATATGTTGGATGTTAGGCTCTATCCATCCTCCCTGTCTGAAAAGCTTCATCTGACCTTCTTTTTATCCGCCCTGTATGTAGCCTGGCTCTTTGGTGAGAGACTAAGGACTGTGGCATGGATCGGTCTTTTGTTTGTATTTAATGTGCTTTTGCAGGCAGTGGTGGAGCAGAGGTTCGGCATTGTTCTGGAGCAAATGCCCGCCTTTTTAATAACCCTGCTTGTCATAAAACTCTTTGAGTCGCCCGTAGAAAAAAGGTGGAGGCAATTCCAAGAGGAAAAGCATAGACTTGAGGAGGGGCTTTCAAAAAACCAAAAGGAACTGATGGAAGCCCTAAAAACCAAAAGGCTACATCAAGAGCTAGTTGAAAAACTTACCAAAGAAAAGTCCGAGCTTGAAAAAAGAATAGAGAGACTAACGGAGGAGGAAACAGCAGAAAAAGAAAGGCTTTTGAAGGAAAAGGAGGACATCGTAAAAAGGTTAAACTCATTTAAAGAAACCCTTAAGGGCTACGAGGAGAGGATAGAGAGGCTAAAGGAGGCAAACAGAAGGCTCTTTGAGATGTTGGAACTTCAACAGGAGAGAACTACCGATAAGGGAGACAGAGAACTTTCAAAGCTCAGAAACGAAAAAAAGAGACTGATGAAGGAGCTTTTGACCTTGGAGGAGCTTTTGGAGGAAGCCTCAAAGGAAAACTTAAGGCTCAATGAAGAAAAGGAAAATTTACGCCATCAAGTGGAAGAATTGCAAAGGGAACTCTCTTTGACCCAGCTTCGCTTGGAGGAGTATGAAAGGATAAAAAATACAAGAAAGGAACTCTACCAAGAGATGTTGGATTTGGTCCTTGACCGTATAGAGTGGGAAGGTCAAGCCCTTGAGGAATTTATCCAATTGGACCACCGAAGAAAGAGAGAGTTTTTAAAGGAGCTTATGCTTTTAAACATGAAGGAACTGGGAGAGGTCTTTGAAACCTTGAAGGGTGTAAAAAACACCTTTAAGCTAAAGCCAAAGGGCGGTAGAATTTACTTTACCTATGGCAAAGAAAAAACTTGGCGTATTCTTGGTATTCTTGATGAGGAGGACCAAAAGCACAAAGAGAGGTTCATAAGGGAGCTTGCTAAATGGAAAGAGTAGCCATCACCGGTGCCACGGGCTTTGTGGGTAGGTATGTAGTTAAGGAGCTTTTAAACAGAGGCTACCAAGTTTATTCACTTGTTAGAAATGTCAAAAAAGTAAGGGAAATTTTCCCCGAGGGCGTTAACGCCCTTGAGGTGGATTTTTCCGACAAGGTTTCTTTAGGGAAAGCCCTTGAAAAAGCCCAGCCCCATTATGTTATTCATCTAATTGGCATACTAACTGAAGACAGAAGGTCTGGTTCCACCTTTCAAAGGGTGCATTATCTTTATGCGAAGAATTTGTATGAGCTATTAAGGGAGTTATCCCTAAAAAGGGTGGTTCATATGAGCAGTCTTGGCACCCATAAAGATGCGCCCTCTTTATATCACCAAACTAAGTTCATGGCTGAGGAGTTTCTGAGGGCTTCCGGGCTAAAGCATACTATACTGAGACCCTCCATAATCCTTGGTCCAGAGCAAAAGCTCTTTGCGGATATGTGGAATATTACCAAATATTTGCGGGTGGTAGCATTGCCCGGAGGTGGTGGATATCTCTTTCAGCCGGTGGATGTTAGGGATGTTGCCTGTGCCTTTGTGGGCGCAATGGAAAAGGAGGAAGCAGTTAATAAAACTTACGAGCTATGCGGTCCAGACAGGGTTAGCTTTAGGGAACTCTTAGAAGACATCTTTTTCCGTTGGAACAGAAAGGTTCTCCTTTTGCCCCTGCCAAAAATTCTTATGTATGTTGCGGGAAAAGTGGCGGAAAGGGTCCTCAGCCCACCACCCTTTAGCTCAGACCAAATGCTCATGATGTGGAGGGATAACATCTGCGGGCTTGACAAGGATGTGGAGCCAGACGGCGTCAGAAAGCTGTGCAACAAAGAACCCATATCTTACAAAGAAAGCCTGGAGTGGAGTTTGATGGAGTTTGCTAAAAGAATGGTATAATTTTCAGTCCAAAATTCACGGAGGTGTTGGTATGAAAACTTTGGCTTATGGGTTTCCAAAGCTCGGCGAAAAGAGAGAGTTCAAGTCTTTGCTTGAAAACTTTTGGAAGGGTAAGATAGACGAGACCAAGTTTGTGGATGGAATGAACAACCTCCGTCGGTGGATGGTAGAAAACTACAGGCAAAATGTGGATATGATCCCATCCAACGAGCTACCTTACTACGACTTTGTCTTGGACACTGCGGTAATGCTTTCTGCCATACCCTCCCGCTTTGGACAGTATGAAGGCTTAAAAACCTACTTTGAAATGGCAAGGGGCAAATCCGCCCTTGAGATGACCAAATACTTCAACACCAACTACCACTACTTGGTGCCGGAACTAGAAAATGCGGAGCTAAAGCCCTTGAAGAATTACCCCCTTGAGGAGTATAGGTTCTTTAAAGCTATGGGTGTGGAGACACTCCCCAAAATCCTTTCACCCTTCACCTTCTTAAAGCTTTCAAAAGCCCTCAAAAGAAAGAAAGAGGGTCCCTTCTCCATTCTTGAGCTTTCAAAAATAGAAGATCAGGCTACCTTTGAAAAATACTTCAACGCAGTTTTTGGAGTTTATGAGGAGGTTTTCAAAGAATTAAAGGAGGAGGGTGTAAAAGAGGTGCTTGTCCAAGACCCAGCCCTCTGCTTGGAGCTCAAGGACTATGAGTGGGACCTGGTGGAGGAGATGTATTCGTGCCTTTCAAAATACTTGGATATATACCTTTTAACTTACTATGACAGCGTCTCCGACTACCAAAGGTATATAAACCTCCCCGTGAAGGCTCTGGGCTTTGACCTTGTTTCCAACAGGGAAAACCTTGAGAATATAAGAAGGTTTGGTTTCCCAAAGGACAAAGTGCTCATAGCGGGTGTTATAAACGGCAGGCAGGTTTGGAGGGCATGCTTGGATGAGAAGGTCCGGCTGGTGGAGGAGCTTAGCAAACATGCCAAGGATGTTATCATTGCTAACTCTTGCCCTCTCTTTCATCTACCCGTTAGCGTAGAGCCGGAAAATGAATTGGAAGATGAGCTAAAAGAAAGGCTTGCCTTCGCAAAGGAAAAGCTTTTTGAGCTGAGAACCATAAAGTCCGCCCTTGAGGGCGACCAGCAGGCAAGGTTGGAAGTGGAAAGGGTTAAAAAGCTCCTTTCCACCAAGTTCGGAGAAGTTCCTGAGGTTAGGGAAAGGGTCAAGAATCTGCGGGAAGAGGACTTTGTGAGAGAGGTGCCCTACCAGGAGAGGATAAAGCTCCAGCAGGACATCCTAAAGCTTCCATTGCTCCCCACCACCACCATAGGCTCTTTCCCACAGACGGAGGAAGTCAGAAGGGCAAGGACCGAATACCGCAACCGCAAACTAAGCCCCGAAGAGTACGAAAGGTTTATAAAAGAACAGATAGAGAAGGTCATAAAGGTTCAAGAGGATATTGGACTGGATGTTTTGGTGCACGGTGAGTTTGAAAGGACCGACATGGTAGAGTTCTTTGCAGAAAAGCTTGGTGGAGTTGCCACCACCAAACACGGATGGGTTCTCTCTTACGGCTCAAGGGTCTATAGACCCCCCATCATATACGGAGATGTTTATCGTCCAGAGCCCATGACCCTAAAGGAGATCACCTACGCCCAGTCTTTGACCCAAAAGCCCGTTAAGGGCATGCTAACCGGACCCGTCACCATACTTAACTGGAGCTACTACAGAGAGGACATTCCCAAGGAAGAGATCGCATACCAGATAGCTTTAGCTTTGCTGGAAGAGGTAAAGGATTTAGAGAACGCTGGTATAAAAGTGATACAAATAGACGAGCCTGCCTTTAGGGAAGGGGCACCCTTAAAGAAAAGGGATTGGTCCCATTACTTTAACTGGGCGGTGAAAGCCTTCAGGCTCTGCTCCAAGGCAAAACCCCAGACCCAAATTCACACCCACATGTGCTACTCGGAATTTAACGAGGTCATAGAGTATATATATCAGATGGATTTTGATGTTATATCCATAGAAGCATCCCGGAGCAAGGGAGAGATCTTGTCCGCCTTTGAAAACTTCAAGGGTTGGGACAGACAGATCGGCATAGGTGTTTATGATATTCATTCTCCCGCCATACCGGACAAGAACAGCATAAGGCAGGTTTTGGAAAGGTCTATGAAGGTGTTGCCCGTGGAACTCCTTTGGGTAAATCCAGACTGTGGGCTAAAGACAAGAAGATGGGAAGAGGTGGTGCCAGCCCTCAAAAACATGGTGGAATGTGCGGAGGAGCTGAGAAAAGAGCTGGTTAGTGTTTAAGAGATATAGACCACTTCGTTCATGTGGAAGAGCTTTCCCACCACCCCGGGGGAAAGCCTCTCCTCCAAACTGTTTAAGAGGTCTTCCTCGGACTTCTTAAGCTGGTAGTTGGTGGTGATCAGGGTGCTAAGTTGATGATTGTAGCGGTATGTTATGAGCAAAGAGATAACCTCTATGCTCCAGTCGGAGAGCCTTTCACTGCCCAGGTCATCCAGCACCAAAACAGGAACCCTCATCAAAAACCTGAGCAGTCTGCTGTATTTATCTTCCTCGGAGCCTGCGTAAAATCTAAGTTGAAAGAGCATCTCCTTAGTATCAAAGAAAAAGCCCCTTACCCTTTTCTGTCTGTATAGTGCCTTTAGGATGCCCACTACCAAATGGGTCTTTCCCATCTGGGGAGGTCCCACCAAGGTAATACCCTTGCCCTCCTCGGGATTAAAATTGAAAACAAAGTCTTTACAAACTTCAAGGGCTCTCCTTTGGGCTGGGGAGATGGGTTGGTAGTTATCAAGCTCCGCACTCCAGAACTTTTTAGGAATGTTTAAAAGCCTTTGAAAGTTCTCCTCCCTAAACCTACACTGGCAAACTTCAACCACATTACCCTTATCCACAAAGCCCGTTCCCTTACAGATTGGACAGTTTTTGTCTGCCATACCACCATTATATTTTTTTGTCAAGTCCTCCCAGTATGATATAAATCATATTCTCATTTTCTCCTTTCCCTTACTGCCCTTTTAACTTAATCCCTTAACCTGTCCTTTATTTCCTCCTATCTTTGCCCTTTCCTTCTCTTGCCTTTGTGTTATCTTATTCCTGTGGATTACATCACCTATAACATTAATGAACTAAACCCTGACCTTCTGGATGTCCTCTCGGATTGGGAAGGTGGCCGTGATGTGAGAAATTCCCATAATGCTATTGAACTTGCTAAGTTATATGTCCTCTGGTATCTCAAAAAACTAAACTCCCTTCCTGTTTTCTCCTCCTCTGGAAAGGCAATCGTAAGCATGCCAAAGCTTCGCTATTTCCGTAGGGATTATTACGCTTGGCTAAAGCATTTGGAAATCCCAAAGCTTAACTGGGTTCTTATCACCCTAACCTTGAACAGGGATATATCTATTCAGGATGCTTGGGCTTATATTGGAACTTGGCTTTCTGATTTCCTCCGCCGTTTCCGTGTCTATCTAAAAAAGAAGTATGGAATGGAACAGTTCCTTTATTTTGCCGTTCCTGAACCTCACCAAGATGATTACCCTCACATTCACCTTATCGTTGCCTTTCCCTTTGTCAAGGTGGAACAAATTCATAAATGGTGGAAGGATACAAGGACAGGAAAAAGCCTCTCCGCTTTTCAGGGTGTGGATGTCCAATTTATTGGTAGGGATACAGAAAAGATAAAAGCTTACCTTCTAAAATATCTGGTAAAGTCCCACCATAAATATTGGTCTTTTTCCATTTCCTCGGATGGACAGGTTCATGTTCGTCTTTCTACCCTCCTTATGTGGTATTTCAGGGTTCGCCTTTTCTTCATGTCAAGGCTTCTAAAGAGGGTTGCCCTTGAGACTTCCCAAGCTTCCCTCTATGGCTTTGTCCCTATCTCCGCCCTCTACAGGGCTTATTATAAGCCTCTGGGTATTGCCTTCCCTGAGTTTTATAGGTGCTTTTATAATTGCGGTTCCTTAGAGAAGGACGGATTACTCTTCTCCCTGTCTGAGGTCTTTAGGAATATGTAATCCTAAACCTTGTTTAAAACCTTTAGGAATAGGTATTCCTAAATCTTAGCATTAAGTTAAAAACATTCTCCACTTTAACCTTTTCCCTTTACCTAACTTTTACCTATTCTCCACCTATCCTTAAACTTAAAAAGCTTGGTTTTTTTCTTCCCTTTTTCCTTTCCCTTATATTGAATTTTGTAAAAGGAGTTAGATATGGGGAAGTTCAGAGGTAAGGTTTATCCTCGGCGTTTGGAGATGTTAGAAGAGTTAAGGTCTTCCGTGGCTTCCCTTCTTGCTAAGGCTTGTAATGATGTTTTGGATGATTTAGATTCTGGGTTTGTTGTTAATCGTGTGCATGACTTGTCTGATACTTTAATTGTGTTGGATAAAATCATTTTTCATTTCTTAAGGAAGGATACTCCCGTTTCTGATGCTTCGGTGGAAGAGTTTATTCAGAATTTTAAGCTTGTTGTAGATGATTATGTTAATGCTCGTATTGATTTGTCTGTCCTTCCTGGTTATTTGCGTCATATTTCTTGTGCTATCTTTGGGGCTCCTATTGTTATTTTTCACCAGCTTGGAGATTACAAAGATTTTTAATAAGGAGGTGGTGTTATGGAAACCTTTGGGTCTCCTCTCAAGCTTCAGGTTCTCCTCGTGGAAAAAAGGAGAACTTGGGAAAAGAACAATCGTCAGGGTGCCATCTACCAGCTTTACGGAAAGTTAAGGAATGAAAAGCCAGAGTTCCCTTTGTTTCTGGTGGTCTCCGCACCCGCTAACCTTCCAATCTCTCCAGGGCTTGTTATTGATGTTCCCATTTCTGGGCTTACCATTTCCTTAGGTGATACCTTCCCATCGGTGGGTGGCTTTTCTGCCTTTGAGGACTTCTCTTCTCCTATTCCCGTAGTGGATGATAAGAAAGGGACTAAGTGATGGATATAGTGGAACAAATCATTGCCTCCTTCTCTTCTGCTTTCGTTGGGAGTGTGCCCTTCTTTACTGGTGTTTTCTTCTTTATCTGGTTGCTTACCATTCCCATATGGATTTTAAAAAAGCTATGAGGTGGAAACCATGGCAAAGAAAAAGATTGGGGACTTCTTCAAATACTACTCCTCACCCTACGCCTTCCTTTCCCTCTTCAAAGAGGATAAAGCCCACATTAAAAAGGTCGTTCTTGCCTTCTTGGATGAGGTGGAAAGGCTTCCGTTCCCTATAGACTGGTCTAAGGGTAAAGAGGATAGCTATTACTGGCATTCCGTTTATGATGTTGTCCTTAAACACTATGAAAGCCAATTAACCAATCAATTAAACCAATCAATCAATCAGTCCCAAACCCAAAAACCTTTAAAGGAGGTGCCATCATGAGAAAGCTTTTTAACTTAGCCGTTGTTTCTGGTTTGTCTTTGCTTGCCTTCTCTGGCTTTGCCCATGCTGGAATTCTTGATGATGCTATGAATGCCGTAAATAGTCTCGTAGCTGGTATTCAGGGGCTTCTCTCTGCGGTTGCTTCCATACTGATATTCTTCCTCACCTACAAGGTAATCAAGAAGGCATTGAACAGGGCATAATGCCAGTCCTCTCTGTTGTTCTTTTCCTCTTGGTAATTCTGGCGGGTTTCTTGCCCGCCTTTTCTCGCACTTGTTGTTATCCTGCCAGTTTTGAACCTTCTCCTCCTTATGCCAGTTATGGTTGTGTTTGCATTCATGCTTATGATAATTTCCGTGTGGAATTTGTATATGACCCTTCGGATCCTTTCTTTAATTATGCTTATGATTTTTGTTCTGCAATGTTTGCTTCTTGTGAGTATGTCTTTTTAAATTGTCGGGTTTCTGACTCTGGTGTTATTGATTGTTTTTCCTCTTCTTCCTCTGAGGATAATCCTTCTTTCTCCTGTTCTTCCTTTCCTTGCTTCCTTGATTATATTCCTGATTTTGGCGGTTCAGGTTCAGGTTCTGGTTCAGGGCGTGCTTGCCAGTCCGTTTATGACCTTATAGATACCTTTCAGGGTGTAAAGGAAGGCTTTTTAAAGGTCTTTATAGGTTCCTCTTTTGCTTTTGGTCTTCTGGGAGGTGCTTATGCGGTTCTTAGGGTTGTTTTTTAGTCTGTTAGCCTTTACCTTTGCCCAATCCCAGTGTGAGTGTTTGGACTATGTGAATGCCCTTAACCAATTGAACCAAACCATTCAGGAGTTCAAGTCTGACTTTCTAAAGATGGTCTTAGGTCTTTCCACCGTTCTTGGAACCTTTTCCGCTATTTTGTTAGGTAAAGCCCTTAAGAGGTCTGCAAAATGAAAGCGGTTATTGTTTTCCTCCTTTTCCTCCTTTCTTCCTATTCAGCCCTTGCCTTAACCTGTCAGTTTGAGAACACTGGACAGGGTCGGGCGTGCGTTTGTAGAGAAAGGAATTCCGTTTTTATAGTTGATGACTCTTATTGTTCCTCTTCCTGTTCCTGTCCTTCAATCTCTCAAGTTCTGAATGACTTTATAAACTCTGCTAAAAATACTGACCTTTTCCTTTTTCTTTCCTCCTTCCGTTTGAATGTTGAAGATAACCCTCCTCCTCCCATTGAGGTTAATCTTCCTCCTTTCATCCATACCACCATTGATATAGCAAATCACCCTCTTATGCGTTTGCTTTTGATGTCCCTTAAGACTGCTTGGATTATCTTCGCCACCATCCTTAGCTACTTTATCATCTTCCGCAGGTAGCTATGCGGTGGGTTCTCTTCCTCTTTCTCTTTGGTCTGGGCTTTTCTGCTTCCGTGGTTTATGATGCTAAGCTTCAAATGCCTAAAGTGGATAATGACGCCGTCGTTCAGTATTTGAACTATCTTTATGAAAGGTCTTCCTCCCTTTCCAATTCTCTGGAAATTTTGGAAAGGATGTGGGCTAATTCTCCTGATGTTGATTATGGCAAGCTTGATAATTTCCGTATAAAAAAGCAAGCTTATCAGTCCGCCCTCTTTGAGTTTGCCTCTGCTAAGAATGCTTATATAGACTTTATCCAAAATCCTCGTTCTTATTCTACCTTTCATCCTGCAATGGATATGCAAAGCAAGTTAAGGGCTTTGGTTATCCATCAGTTAGAACTCAAGCAAAGCATAGAGGTAGTAGCTCCCGCCCTGAGAGAGTTATACCCTGACCTTTTTTATTTAAAGAACTCTGCTAATAATACAAGGCTTTTTAACCGCCTTCTTTCTGGCTTCCTTTCCTCCGTTTCTGAGATTACTAAGCTTGGTTTTCGGGTGCTTTTTAATCCGCTTTTTGAGTTTGGTTATGTTAATCTCGTAGAGAACCAGTCCCTTTTACTCCGTCGCCTTTTGTTCTTCCAGTGGAAAAGTGTTAATCATTCAGGGCTTGGTGTTGGGTTTATTATTCCCAATGGTTTTAGCCCTTCCCTTTTGCCTGACCTTTCTAATCTGCCTGAGATTGGACAGCCTTGTCCATTATTAACCACTTGGGGGCGTGTTGCTGGTTCTACCTGCTATGAGATTTACGCCGTATGTGAGAGAGGTCGTTTAGTTGGCTATAATATCGTTGCTAACTTTGACTGGTCGCCTTACCATTGGTATGAGGATCCTTTTAATCCTTCTCGTTTTGGTGATGTTCTTATGGTTCATCAGGGTGTTTATGGAGACCCACCTGGTGGGTTGGGTGGAGTTTTAGCTGGTTATTACCGTCAATATGCTTCTGCTGCTTTTCCTCTTCCTTTTTTTGCTCATGCTCCTGTTGGTTATTATGGAACTGGTTATGCTCTCCCTTACTCTATTACTTATTCTAATACTCGTTATTGTGATCCAGCAATGGATGATTATTTAAGTGTTTGTCGTAATTGGGATACAAGGGATGCAAGATGCGATTATATCCCTCCGTATGACTGTGGGGAATGGCATTATACTTATGACCCTTGCTATGTTTGTAGTTGTGATGTTCAAATTCATTATGTAGTTGATAACTGCTTTCACTCTCGGGTTCCAGAAGGCTATACTGGAAGTTGTTCATGCCAGCGGGTTTGTCGGTTTGATGTTGAAAATCCTGCCACTTGGCCAAAAGAGATTACCCTTCCTTGGCCTAATGTCCCTCGTGTCCATCCTCCTAACTCTTCTCCTTCAGTTCCTGAATATGACCCTTTCCCCCCTAACTTTGATGATTTAACAGATTATGAGAAAGGAGAGATCTGTCGGACTATCTCTCGGACTTTACCTTTGCGTGATCTCTCTCCTTATCTAAATCCTTTTCCTCTTCCTCTGGGAGATTTTCCACAGGTTGAGGTTTCTCCTGACCTTCTCCCTCAGCTTGACCCTGATACTTTAGTTCAGCCTCTCCCTATGCCTGCCCCTCGCCGTTTTATTGTCCGCCCTTCTACTCCTTCGCCTTCTCGTTGTTCTCCTTATGTTTCTCCTGATATTTTGCCTGTTCCTGAAGTTGAGGTTGAGGTTGACATTTCTCCTGAGGAGGAACTAATCCCTGCCATTAACTGGCTTATAACTCAAGAGGTGGTTTCTGTGGTTAGTTTGACTGATCCGCTTGAGGATGCCCTCCCTAATCGTGATAATTGCAGGGAAAAGGAACAAATGCTTTATGCTAATTTTGATGGGCTGAGTGACTTAATCTTTTACTCTTTCGTTGGTCTTGCTTCCATCTTTGGTTTTATCTCTGCCCTTTTGGTGTCTATGTCAATTTTTGAACTTTGGAAAAATATCCCAATAAGGAGGGTTTAGCCATGTGTATGTTTTACTGTTCTTTTGTCCTTATCCTTCAGGGCATTTTTTCCTTTGTCCTTTCCTTGCTGTCTGCTTTGTCTATCCCTATATCTCCTCTGGCTTCCCTTACCATTGATAACTGGTTTTTGGCTAATTCTGGAATTCCTCAGGCTATAGGCATATTGGGAAGCGCCCTAACCATTAGGTTTGTCCTTAACCTTATTCCTTTCTTCAGGGTCTAAGCTATGGCTATAGTCTTTATAACAGGAACTCCAGGGGCGGGCAAATCCTATTATGCAGTTAAAAGGATTGTTGAGGACTTAAAAAAGGATACTAACTTAGTGGTCTCTAACATTGACGGCTTGGATAGGGCTAAGCTTTCCTTTTATCTTGGGAAAGAGACTAATAACCTTTGGACTTTGGACGAGTTCCTCGCTACTGTCCTTTCCTTTTGTAATATGCATTACGATGGCAATTACAGGAATGCCTTTTTAACAGTTCTAAATGTGGATTACTGGAAGAGGTTTATACTTCCCAAGCTTTTTGGTGAGTTGGGCTATAGAAAGGTTATCTTTTATCTGGATGAGTTCCAGTCCATCATTGACGAGGACACAGAATTAACCCAGCTTCAAAAATTCTTCTTTGACTATCATAGACACTTAGGACTTGACTTCTTTATCATCACCCAAAGCATTCAGAGGATGAACAAAGCCATAAGAAACCTTGTTGAGATTGAACTCCGCCTTATAAATCTTCGTATCTTTGGCATTTCCAATATGGCAGTTTTGAAAACCATAATCGGTGGTGTTCCTGTTAAAAAGGGCATTGTTAAGTATGACCCTAAAATCTTTGCCCTTTATCGTTCCGCCCTCGTGGAACATATGAAAGGAGTTAAGGGCAAGCCTCCTGTTATACTTTTTGTTGCTGTTGCGGTCGCCCTCTTTGCTATCGTCCAGCTGGGTTCTTATGTTAAAGCCCATGGTGGGATAATTCCCAAGCCTGAAGTCAAAAATGAAAGTAAGAAGGAAGTAAAGAATGAAAAAAGACCTTCTTTCTTTGGTTCTTCCTCTCCCTCTGGTTCCTCTGGGTTTTCTTCGCCTTCCTCCGTTTCTGGTTCCTCTCCTTCCTATTCCTATCCTTCCTCTTATCCTTCCGTTTCCTCTGGGTCTTCTTCTTTTCCTTCCTCTTCTTCTGCTTCTCCTCCCGTTGGTGGTTCCGTTGGTGGCTATGGCTATATCGTTATTGAGGTTGCCCGCCCTTCCGCCAGCCAGCCAGCCAGCCCTGAAATCCCCCCTAAAGATGATGTTTTAAATCCTTCTGTAAAGGTTAAGGAAATTCCATAGTTTAAAAAAATATTTAGCCGTAATGGAGTGCGGTTTGGCAATCCAGTTTGCAATGCTTAAGCTTAACCAACCCACTAACGAATAAACCCGCAAAGATTACTCTTTACACCCACAAGCCAAACCGCACGGAATAAGGCTCCAGCGGTAGGGGGTGAGGGTCTGGGAGAGGGGGAAGGTCGGCTGGAGCCATAGATTTTTGGAGACCTTCCCCCTCTCTCAGTGGCGTTAGCCATTTTGCGGTTAAGCGTTATCTTTCCCACCAAAGCTAAGCAGGGCAGGGGCGGGGCGTAAGCCCGCCTGCCTGTGGGCTTGTATTATATATAACCTAATTTTAAACTTTGCACCTGTCCCACACTTAAGGGTTAAAATTTTTATCCCTAAGTTGAGGTTTTGCCATGGGGCTGTATGATAGGGACTATATGAGGAAGGAAAGGAAGGGTTTAGACCCAGAGGTTCAGCATTCTAAACTGCCAGACCCTGAGAATGCTAATATTTCGGGCTTTCCTTCCTCTGGGAAATCTCCTCCTGGACAATATAAACCTTCTCCTATTCCCTTTGCCTTTTGGCTTTGGTTGTTTGTTATGACCCTTGCTATTCTCTTCTGGGCTTTCCTTCTTTTAGTCCGCTCGTGATAATTTAACACAGGAACCTGTGATAATTTAACATGGTTCCCTCTTTAGGTATTCGTTGGCTTTCATTACGCCCTTTGTTGCCCTGTAAAGGTTAATAAGTCTGTTTAGTGTCCTAAAGGGTGTTTCCTCATGCCTCCAGTTGTTTATGGTTATGGTCTTTCCTCTTTCCAGTTCTCCCTTCAGCTGTTGGTATCTATAGACCCGCCCGCCCTCCGTTCGGATTTCAAGCATGCACAGGCTTATTGTCTTGTATTCAAAGTTTCTTAAGGTTTTGTCTCTAATCCCAAGTTCTCCGCACAGCCTGAGGACTTCCCTTTTCAGTTCTTCCTCTATTTCCCTGAGTTGTTCTTTTATTGCCCTTGTGTCCATTCTTTCCATGTTTCCAGTATTTCCTCTAATCTGAATATTAGGGCTTCTATGTCTCCGTAGAAGTAATCCATGAAATCTATTAGCAATTTTAATGTTCTCTCTTTGTCCTTCTTGAGGGCTAAAGCAATTAGGCTATATATCCTTGCTATTTTCTCAAGGTTTCCGTCGTAAGTGATCGTTGCTATCTCATTTGCAAAGTCTCTTACTACCGCAGTGGCTATGTAATCCCAGCCTCGCCTTTCCGCCCTTAATAACCATGTTTCTTTTTTTATCTCCCACAGTCTGTTTGGCAAACCTTTTTCAACATTCTTTTTCTTCCACTTTGCCCAGTCTTCTATGGTGTCTATGACTTCTTCTATCTTCTCTTCATAAAAAAGGTCTCTTATGAGGGTTAGGACGGTTATTTTCCACTCAAGCGTTCTTACCGTGATATTGTCAGGGTCAATCTCTAATACCTTTTCAATTGCCTCATAAAGTTTTTCCTTACGCATGTCTTTTGCCTTCTTTATTCTCCTTGTGTCCATTCTTTCCATTGTTCGTATGGCACAGGGTAAAGGTCTAATATCTCTCCCTCTTGTGGTCTTTCTCCCGCTATCTCTATAATCTCCTCCCATGCGTGTTTTACCCTGACCTTCCAAAGGTTCGGTTCCACTTCCTCTAACACTTCAATAACCTTAGCAATCATAACCTGCTTGGCTGGGATGTGTTTAAAGTCCATCCATGCCATCTTTAACCCTCCTTTATGAAGTTCTTAACCTTTACTTTTCCCTTTCCGTTCTTTCTCCAGCTTGCCAGTCCTCGGATTTCAATTACTCCTCCCTTTCTGACTTCCTCCCGCACCGTTTCCACAAACTCCTTTATCACCCTTTCCACCGTTTCCTCTTTAATTTTCAGCCTGTCCGCTATTAACTTGGCTAAGGTCTTCCTGTTGTGTTTCATAGTTGGCCTCCCATTTAAAAGGTTCTCTATGTTTAAGACAGTAATAAACCCATTCAATAACCTTTCCAGCAGTCTTTATTATTGCCTTCTTTTTGCTTCCGCTTTTTTCCACCTGCCTAAGGTAGTATTCCTTAACCCTCCTGTGGTTGCTTCTTTCCCTTACCGCTTGGATTACATACATATAAAGCAGTTTCCTTATGTATTTGTTGGTGTAGCTATTGACTACATTTTTCTCTTTTTTCCCTGATTGGTATATTCTCAAGCCCAAGCCCATATAACTTTTAAAAGCCTTAACATCTTTGAACCTTTCCACATCCACATAAACACTAATGAAGTATGCTATGGTTGTCTCTGAAAACCCAAAGCTTTTCAGAATTTCCACATCCTCTGGATAGTATGCCCTTAGGAATGCGTTTATTTCCCTTTCTGTCTCCTCCAAGCTATTAACTATTTCCAGCCATATTTTCCTTTCCCTTAGGATGGTGGATAAGACTTCTGCCTTGTCCGTTAGCCTTTTCCAATCAAGGATAGCCCTTCCCTTCCTTATCTCTGACCAAAAAACTGGCTTGCTTAGTGTCTTACTGTCTGGAAATATCGTCTCTATAAGTTGCCTTAGTCTGTTTTCTATTTGGTTTTTTTACCTTCAGCAAGTGTTCCCTCTCGCTTATTAGAACCTTTAACCCGTATGCCTTTATGTCCTTGCTTGTTATTAGCCTTGCTGGTAGTCCTCGCCTTAAATACTCTGCTAAACTGACTGCGTCCGCCTTGTCCTGCTTTTTCCTTCCTTCAAGCTTTATAAACCTGTTGAAGTTCAGACCATCCACTAAGTAAATCCTTAACCCTTCCACCCTTTCCATCAGGTGGAGAATTACAGGCATTGAATAGGTTCCCGTTTGTTCAATAGCCATACTTATCTCGTCCTTTAGATGCTTTAAAGTCAGTTCCAAAAGTCTTAGCCCTTCCGTTGTGATGTCAAAGTCTCCGCTTGTTAGCTTTGTCCCTCCGCTGGTTAAAACAGCCACACTAACCCTGTCTTTGCTAACATCTACACCTGCATATAGCATTTAAACGGCCTCCCACTATTCTTTAAGAGGTCAGGCAAAAGCCTGCCCCATTTCCACCATAAGAGATGACCGCTTTAAGCTTATTAAAGGGCTACCCACCCCCCAAGATGGCAGTAGAGATACAGGCTTAGCCTGCTCCCATGGTATTATCAGAGGTAATGGATAGCCCTTAAACAAGCTTATTATAAGGACTAAGATTTTAAATTTCTTCATGTATAAAAGAATGGTATTATATTAATCCCAAGGGGAGGAAAAAAAATGAAAATAGTAATGCTTTTTGCCCTTGCCCTCTTGTCCTCCTGCACGCCCACCATAAGGCAGAGTATTTTCCCCTACAAAAACAGCAACGTAGATGTGGTCAAAAAAGGAAACTTTGGCTTTTCGGAGGAGGAGGAGAAGTTTTTAGCGCAGGAGGCTAAGGTCTTTAACATAGAGATCCCAGACAGAGAGGAGATAAGAAGGTTTGTCAATTATTTTCTGGCAAACAGGCAGTCCTTTGAAAATACCCTAAGAAGGGCTGGCTACTACATGCCAATAATAGTCCCTATCCTGCAAAAGCACGGTCTGCCAGAAGAGCTTGCCCTATTGCCCGCAATAGAAAGTGCCTTCAATCCCTTTGCGGTTTCCCGTTCTGGTGCGGCTGGGCTCTGGCAGTTTATACCCTCTACCGCAAGGAGGTATGGACTTAGGGTAGATGGAGAAATAGACGAGAGGTTTGATGTGATAAAATCCACCGAGTCTGCTGCCATGTATCTGAAGGACCTCTATCAGATGTTTAAAAATTGGGAGCTCGCCTTGGCAGCTTACAACTGTGGAGAAAATTGCGTAGCAAGGAGGACAGGTGGGATCAACTTTTGGGAGACGCAAAACTTTCTTCCCCTTGAAACAAAAAATTATGTCCCCGCCTTTTTTGCGGTTCTGCTTCTTACAAGATACCCAGAAAAGTATGGTTTGAACATCAACATGGAAAAAGTCGGATTGGTGGCAAACAAGGTTAAAGAGGAAACGAAAGTGGAGAAGGTTTTAATGGATACGAACCTAAAAGAGAGCGTCTTTAGGGATTTTAACCCCCACATAAGGGGAGATAGGATCCCAGCGGGGGCATACATATATTTGCCCCAAGGGCAGACTGCCTTAAGAGAGGAAAAAACGATCTTATTGGAAAACGGTGCAAAAGTAATAATCAGATGATGGATTGGATTGAGGAGGAGCTAAAGAAAATACACCAGCAAAAACTCCTTAGAAGGCGAACCCTAAGGGAGGGCTTAATAGACCTTTGCTCCAACGACTACTTGGGATTAAGAGAACACCCCGAGGTAAAGGAGGAAGCCATCAGGGTAATAAAGGATTACGGAGTTGGAAGCGGTGCATCCGCCTTGGTCTCCGGCTATATGATCCATCACAAGTCCTTGGAGGATAAGCTGGCGGATTTTAAAGGGGTTCCCGCCTGCGTATTATTTGGGTCTGGATATCTGGCAAACCTGGGCACAATACCCGCCTTGGTCTCCGAAGGGGACATGATCCTCAGCGACCAACTCAACCATGCGTCCATCATAGATGCTTGCAAGCTCTCAAGGGCAAAGGTATTCGTTTTCCCACACCTTGATTACGAGAAGGCGGAGGAGGTTCTAAAGGAAAACAGGAGGGCTTACAGAAGGTGTCTGTTGGTCTCCGACAGTGTTTTTAGCATGGATGGAGACATAGCCCACCTTCCCACTCTGCTAAAAATCTCCCAGGAGTATGATTGCATGCTAATGCTTGACGAAGCCCACGCAACGGGCACTTTGGGGGAAAAGGGTAAAGGAATACTCTATGCCTTTGGTATTCCTTGGCAGGAAAGCATTATATTAATGGGGACCCTTTCAAAGGCTCTGGGCTCTTATGGTGCCTTTGTGTGCGGTTCCCAAAGGCTTGTGGATTACCTCATAAACAGGGCAAGAAGCCTCATCTTTTCCACTTCTTTGCCTCCCTCCCTATGTGCGTCCGCAAAAAAGGCTTTGGAGATTTTGGAGAGGGAAGAATGGATGGTGCCCACTTTGAAAAGCCTGGCGGAGGATATATACAGAAGGCTTTCAGAAATGGGCTTCTTTGTAAAGTTCTATGGCACGCCCATTCTACCCATAATGCTCTACTCGGAGGAGAGGGCTTTGGAATTGGCTAAATACTTACTTGAGAGTGGCGTTTTTTTGCAGGCTATAAGATATCCTACGGTGCCAATGGGAGAGGCAAGGTTAAGACTTACCGCAAGCTTGAAATACAAAAAGGAAGACTTGGAATACTTCTACACGTTGTTAAAATCCCCTCCCCCACCCTCCCTTTACTGACTCCCCTCTCCCAACAACCCGACTTCTAAACTATCTTACCAAGTTTATAGTATCATCAAGGATCGTATTGCTAGCAGTTATAGTTCTTGCGTTAGCCTGATAAGCCCTTTGGGCGGAGATCAGGTTTATAAATTCGGAGGCAATATCCACGTTTGACATCTCCAACATACCAGAACGCACCTTTTCTGCACCACCGGGCGTCATTATAGTTGGTGTTGAAATGGAGGTATAAAGGTTTGCACCCTTTTTTATCAACTCCTCAGGGTCGGAAAAGACCGCTATGGCTACCCTATACAAGGGCAAGGACTTTCCGTTGGAATACACTCCCACAACCGCACCATCCTCAGATAGCACATACACATCCACCAGGTCGCCCTTGGCGTATCCGTTTTGGTCTGCGGTTATTATAAAGTCTGCAGAATATTGGGTAATGTAAGAGTTTGATATGGGATCCCCAGGGTCTGGAGCCCCAGTTTGAGGCGTCTCACCCACATACACACGCCAATCGGTTCTGTCAGGGAATGTTCCACCGCTGGGGGTAGTGGCAGGAACAGTTAATGCCCCTGGATCTAAGTAATATAAATAACTCTTCCCATCTGGGGTAGGTTCCCTGAGAACCGTAACGTTGTCATATATCAACTTTCCGAACGGGTCAAAGTTCACCCTAGTCGTAGTCCAATTTCCATACAGCTCGTATCCGGCGGTAGCTGGGTCTATATCAGACCTAAGATATATTTCCCATGTGCTTGGCGTTTCAGTTCTTCTAAAAAACAGGTCTGCTTGATAAGGTGTTCCCAAGCTGTCATATATGGTTAAGGTGTACTTGTAGTTGTAGGAGGAAGGGTCTGTAGGCTCAAAATCTACCGCTGGCACCCCCGCATCTGCGTTTAGGTTGGAAGGTTGTAAAAAGGTTATGGTGCTTGTGGTTTTTGGCGGAAGCTGGGGCACAACATGTATATCCTCCAAACCCGTGCCAACCGTTTTTCCTTTTTCATCAACCTTAAAGCCCTGAAGCTTCAATCCTCCCGAATTTACCATAAACCCATCCCTGCTTAGCCTAAACTGCCCATCCCTAGTGTAATAGGCGGTTCCGCCGATTGGGTCTTTTATTATAAAAAGCCCTCTTCCCTGTACTGCAAGGTCTGTGTTCACGCCGGTTTGTTTAAAGTTGCCTATGGTCCAGAGCTTTTGGGTGCTATCCACCAAAATACCAGCACCGTAGGTAGTAGATTTCATGGTATTGGTTACGGTGTTTAGTCCTATGGTAACGGAAGATATTGCGTCCTGAAAGAGGGGCCTGCTCCCCTTGAAACCAATAGTATTCACGTTTGACAAGTTGTCTGAGGTTATATCCATCCATGTTCTGTAGGCGTTTAGCCCCGTTACTGCGTTAAAAAAGCTCCTCATCATGGCTACACACCTCCCAAGTATATTATTTTTGACGGGTCTATCATGCTACCATCCAAAAGCTCAAAAAGTAGCTGTCCGTTCATTATTGTTGCAGCTTTTATGCTACCCTTTATCCCAAGTTGCACGTTTGGATACTCCAAACCATCCTTAAAGACCTTTACCTGAAACTGTCCTCTTGGAAGATCGTCCAAATTCAATTCGTTTAAGCCTTTTTTTAAATCTATCCTTATCTCTTTTACCACTTGGTCTCCGTCAAAGAACTTAACTGTAGCCTGAGATATGTTCTCAGAGGATAAAAGGTAATATTGCCCTCCCTTTACAGTATTTACCTCCTCCGTGGAAAAGATAACATCCTTTCCTACCAAAGAAAGGCTTGAGATGAGCGTTGATTGATTAAAGAGGGCTTTGAGACCTTCGGTAAAGGATCGCATATCGTTAAAGAACCTGACTTGGTTTAGCTTTACCATATCGTCAAGCATCTTAGAAAGGTCTTGGGCTTGGAAAGGGTCTTGATAGCGAAGGGTCTCCATGTAGATCTTCAAAAAGTCCTCAGAGGTAAGGCTATCCACCCCTGGCGTGTAGTTGGGTGGAAGAACTTTGGGCTCCTGTGGTTTAAAGCTCACCTCCATTTTTACCCCTCCTTGTGCTTTTTACTCAACTCCTCCTGCAAAACTTGGGCAAAGCTTTTGTCTTGCACCTTTGCACCTCCTAAACTTCCTTTGAGGTCATACAGCCTTTCCTCCTTCCTGATCACTATTTCGTTTTCCTTTACCTCCAACTTTACTATGTCGCCCTCCTTTAGGTTCAATTTCTTCCTAACCTCGCTGGGCAGGGCTATGAGCCCCCTTGCCATGACCTTTGCCACCTCATCCATGGTGTATAAATATATACCATCTGTTTGACAATGTCAAGTAGTTTGATAAAGAACTTTAATCTAACATCTCCAGCTTTCAAACATCTTCTGTTTCCAAGGGACTTGAGTTAAAATAAATAAGCTAAAACCCTTCAGGAGGTGTGCATGAAAGTTTTGGTAGAGCTTGCCAACAGGGCAAGGGAAGTGAGCGGAGTAAGGATTTACAAGAAAAATGTGGAAGCGGTGCTTTCTGCAGTTTTGAAAAGCGGAGATTTTTGGGAAATAGTAGATATGTCAAGCTTGCCTGTGCCCGCTGCATCGGGCATAGTAAAGGTTTTAATTGACGAAGGTATTCTATTTATTGACGATGAAGAGAACATAAAACTGACCCAAAAGGGCTTTGACTTTGTTAGGGAACTGGGCATAGAAGCCTTTGAAGACCACCTTTGCAAAGCCTGTGAGGGTAGAGGAATACCCTTTTATGCGGAGCTAAAACTTTACAGGGAGTTTTTACAGCTAACAAAGGACAGACCAGAAGCTATAAGGGATTACGACCAGGGCTCCGTTACTCCCGAGACCACTATATCTCGTGTGCTTTTTATGGATTCAAGGGGAGACCTAAGAAACAAGGACATCATAGTTTTGGGGGCGGAGGATGACTTAACTGGTCTTGCGGTGGCACTTACCCGAAAGGCAAAGAGCGTTCTAGTCATAGACATAGACAAAAGGCTCATTGATTTTGACAATCAAATATTCAAAGAGTTGGGCATAGACAACGCCAGGGCGATGGTTTGGGACCTTAGGAACCCGTTCCCTAAGGATATGCTGGGGAAGTTTGATGTTTTTGTGTCGGACCCACCGGAAACATTGCCCGCCTTTAGGGCTTTCATAGGAAGGGGCATTGCTACCCTGAGGGAAGAGGGAGGAGTGGGATACTTTGGCTTGACCTTGAGGGATTCTTCTGTCTTCCGTTGGAGGGACTTTCAAATATCCCTCACGTCCGAGTTTGGCGTAGCCATCACAGACATGGTGCAGAACTTTAACCATTACATAACCTGGGATTACCACTCGGAGACAAAGGCGGCCGAGTTAGCCCCTGTAAAGAGGGAGCCTAAGACCATATGGTATAAATCCGCTTGGTACAGGATAGAAGCCCTGCCCGGCTTTAAGAGGTGGAACGATCCCATTTCCGATGATGTCTTTTATCTTGACGAGGAAGGCTCCACCACTTGAGGAAAGGCTAAGGGAAATTTTAGAAAAGGAATACGGAATTTCTGACGAAGGGACCTACCAAGCCCTCCTCAAGCTAATGAAGGGCTGGCTAAAGCCTTCCGTCCCGGGGGAAGGCATTTCCCTTACAAAGGATGGCTCTTATACCTTAATAGCCAAAGAATATGGAGAGCCCTACCATAGCCTTACCGCAGGAGCCATAGGCGAATGCATAGAGAAGTTCCTAAAACCCTCCGGACTTCTTGAAAGGGCAGAAGGGATTAAGATAATCAAAGCGGTGGATGTGGGCTTTGGGCTTGGCTACAATGTGGCGGTCATGCTCAAGCACCTGAGGGATGTGAAAAAGGACGTATATATTGAGGTTCTATCCTTTGAAAGGGAACTACCCAAAGAAGTTCCCCCACCGCCGGAGGGATATTTGCCATACTGGAAGCTACTTTGGGAGAACATACCCTCCTTTGAAAAGGATGGCATTTCCTTCAAACTATTTTTGGGGGATGCAAGGGAAATGGTAAAAGAGATTGAGAGTTTTGATGCAGATGCCATTTTTCACGATGGGTTTTCTCCCTACAAAAACCCTGAACTATGGACCTTGGACTTTTTAGCCCTTCTCACCAAGCTTTTAAAAAGGGATGGTGTGTGGGTCTCTTACACCTCCTCCCTTGCAGTTAGAAAAGCCCTAAAGCTCTTGGGCTTTAACCTGCAAAGCACCTCCCCCATGGGAAGGAAGAGGGGAGGGACAAAGGCAGGCTTTGAAATTGAAGAGTCTTTGACGGAAGAGGAGGCACGAAAGCTAAAAAATTCTCCCTTTGCGGTGCCCTTTATGGATCCCACTCTGAACAGAGAGCCTTTGCACATACTAACAGATTATGGGCTCAGGGTGGTTTATAATAAAAATAAAAGTTAAGGAGGTGCATTATGAAGATCACACTGAGCGTAATAAAGGCAGACATAGGGGGATTTGTGGGACACTCCGGTGTGCATCCGGAGGTTTTGCAAAAGGTTCAAGAAATAGGGATCAAAGAGGTAGAAAAGGGCAATCTCATTGATTGTCAAACACTGGTCTGCGGTGATGATATTGCCTTGGTTATGACCCATCAGCACGGTGTGGATAGCGAGCTGGTGCACGGTATAGCCTGGAGGGCCTTTGAGGAGGGAACAGCCATTTCCAAAAAACTAAAACTGTATGGCGCAGGACAGGACTTGCTCTCGGACACCTTCTCTGGGAATGTTAAGGGTATGGGTCCGGGCGTGGCAGAGATGGAGTTTGAAGAAAGACCATCTGAACCTGTTATTGTGTTTTTTGCGGATAAAACCGCCCCCAGTGCGTGGAGCCTGCCTCTTTATGAGATGTTTGCAGACCCAATGGTCTGTGCGGGCTTGGTCATAGACCCCAAAATGCACGACGGATTTACCTTTGAAGTGTTGGATACCTTTACAGGAAAGGCAGTTAAGCTATCAACTCCCGCGGAGCTGTATGACCTTCTGGCACTGATCGGCAGTGTGGAGAGATATGCGGTCAAAAGCGTATGGAGGAATTCAGACGGAGAGATTGCGGCGGTTGCCTCCACCCAAAGGCTCTCCCTTATTGCTGGCAAGTATGTGGGAAAGGATGACCCCGTTATGATCGTTAGGGCTCAGTCTGGTTTTCCTGCGGTTGGTGAAGTGCTTGAGCCCTTTGCAAGACCTTGGATCGTGGAAGGTTGGATGAGGGGATCCCACAATGGACCTCTTATGCCCGTATCCTTTAAGCAGGCAACTCCCACCCGTTTTGATGGACCACCGAGGGTAATAGCGGCGGGTTATCAGATCGCCAACGGCAAGCTAATAGGTCCTAGGGATCTCTTTGACGACCCAGCCTTTGACAGGGCAAGGGAACAAGCCCAGCTTATTGCAGACATTCTCAGAAGGCAGGGTATTTTTGAACCCCACAGGCTACCCTCCGAAGAGATGGAATACACAACCCTTCCCAAGATCCTCAAAAAGCTGGAAGATAGGTTCTATGAGCTGGAGGAGGGCAAAAAAGCTCCCACCGGCGAAGAGCATCACACAGAAACGGACTGAAAGATGGAAAAGGTCTATAGCATAGAAGAAAGGGTAGTCCTCATAGTGGAAGAATTTCTGGATAATGTAAAGGAAAAGGAGCCCTTTGCCCATCATTTAGAGGATTATCGTTTTAGGCTTAGGGCAAAGTTGGTGGAACTTTTGGCTACTCCCGCCTTTGACAGTGCCTTGGAGGGCATGTTAAAGTGCATAGAAGCCCGTATAAACAAGCTTGACCTTGAAAACGAAAAGGAGCTCAGAAGGGTCTTAGAAGCGGTGGAAAAAACCAATGAACTCTTAAAGGAGTTCCTTGAGGGAGATAAGGTAAAGGACAAATCAGTGCTATCCAAAGTGTCTGGAAGGCTGGGCACCATAGCAGAGGAGTTAAGGCTGGAGGTAAACAGAAGGTTCGGAGGGCTCTTTAACAGAATAAAAAAGATATTTGGCAAGTAGCCCTCAGGGCTTTTCTTCTACTTTTACCGCAAGGATTTGGACGTAAAGCTCCCTTAAAATTTTCACATAATCCTCTTTGCCCTCCTCCACCAAGTCCATAAGGGCTTCCAGTTCCTTTGTCCATTCCTCAGAAAGAAACTTTTTTATACTATCTTCGGCGCTCAAAAATTCATATACCTTTTTGCCGAGGTTAGTAGGTATAAGAAAACCGTTCTTTTCTATCACATAACCTCTCTCTACGAGCTTGGCTATTATGGTTGCGTAGGTGGAGGGTCTGCCTATGCCCTTGTTTTTCATCTCTTGCACCAACTCGCCATGGGTGTAAAGGTAAGCCTTGGGCTGAACCTTTAGCGTCTTCCTATCTTTAACGTCTAACTCACCAGAAAGTGGAGGTTGCAGTTCAAACCTGAGGATTCTGTTCCAGCCATCCTCCAAGATATCCGTGGCTAACTCCCGGGAAATTTCAAAGTCCCCCGCCCTTATGAGCACATCCCTAACTTTAACCTTCACCGGTCTCATCTGGCTTGCCATGAACCTCTTAAAGATAAGCTCATATAAGAGGAGGTGATCTTTGTTAAAGCCGTCCACTCCTAACTGACCGCTAAGCCATAGGGACCTTAGCTCTTCCGGTTCTAAAGCTTTGGTAGGTCTAATACACTCGTGGGCTCCGCCTTCTCCCCACACCCTTGGGCTAAAGTACTCTTCTCCAAATTCCTCCTTTATGTATTCACCGGCTAAGGCTATGCCATAGTCTGAGACCCTAACCGAGTCTGTTCTGTGATAGGTTATAAACCCCCATTCAAACAGGCTTTGGGCGAGCTCCATGGTCTTTGGCAGAGAAAACCTGTACCTATCGCTGGCATCCTTTAGCATGGTATCCGTTCTGTAGGGTGGAGGAGGATTTCTTAGCTCTTCCCTCTCTCCGAGGACTTTTATATCTACCTTTTCCAAGCTTTCAAAGAAGGCTTTTGCTTTATCCTTTTCCTCAAAGGTGAGCTCAAGCAAAAACTTCCTGCCATCTTGGGAAAGGTCTATTTGCACCTTATAAACTTTCTGCCTGTATTCCCTTTCCCTCTGTATGATCCAGCCCAAGACGGGCGTTTGAACCCTGCCCGCAGAGAGCCAGTTTTTGCCAAGGGCACTCCAAAGTCTTTGGGAAAATTCAAAGCCCACCCACCGGTCGGAGACCCTTCGGACTACCTGAGCCTTAACCTTGTTTTCGTCTATGTCTCTGAGTTCCTTTAGGGATTTGATTATTGCCTTCTTGGTAACCTCGTGGAACTCCATACGCCTTATGCTTTTAACAAAGGGTCTGAGCAGGTTCGCTATGTCCCAGCCGATCTTTTCACCCTCCGCATCCGGGTCCGTGGCTATAAAAACTTCTTGGCTTTCAAGGGCTAATCTTCTAAGGCTGTTGATCACATCCTCCTTTCCCTCAATTGTCTGATAGATTGGGCTAACATACCCATCCACCAAAACTCCGTGAAAGCCACCTTCGGTTATTAGATTAAGGACATGCCCCAAAGACGCACTGATCATCAAATATAGGCTCTCGGTGGATGTTTCATAAACTTCATGCCCGTTTATTCTCCTCCTGACAGGCTTTCCAAAGAAGTTGGCTATGGTGCGCGCCTTGTTGGGAGATTCCACCACCAAGAGGATGGGCTTTAGCAGTGTGTTTCTTTCTTGAACTTCCTGTCCCTCAAGGAACTTTCTTATCAAAAGTCTGTCCCTGTCTATTTCAGCAAGGACACCTTCAAGGTCAATCTGCCTTAGCTCCACAAACTCTATATCATCGCTGAACCATCGGACCTTTTTCTGCAAATGTTTGAAAACCCTTCTGTCATCCACAAGCACAAGGCTTAGCCCTCTGCTAATCCCACCCGCAAACATACGGGAGGTCCTACCGCTGGCTTGAAGGTAGCCAGTGGCATCGGAAACAAAAAGCTTACCTCCTTCCTCACCAAGCTTAAGGGTAATATCCTCCGAAGTTTGCAAAAGCCTTGAAACCTCCTCCGAATTGAAGAACTCCTCTATCTCCCTCTTGAGGTTTTCAATCTTTTCCCTAAGCTGAGGTTTATCTTGCAAAAACTCCTCGCTTAGGTATTGGTATTTTTTTAGGACTGTGAGCCAACTGTCAATTTTCTGAGATAGATGCGGAAGCCTTTTGACGATCTCTGCCCTTATGCTACTCAAAGCCCAAAGCAGATGGGAAAGGTTCTCCTCAAACCTCAGGGAGACAACGATCTTTGGCACTCCGTAGAAGATGGCATATCTTACCACATGGGGCATGTCAAAGCCCCTAGCCAGAGGGTTCCTATAGGACGCAATACCTATGAGCACATCTACCTCTCCCTTTTCATAACGGGCTAAGTTCTCCTCCGAGAGCTCCTCGTAGGTTAAACAGGATATCCCCTTTTGGGAGAGTTCCTCCTTTAGAACATCCACGTACTCCTTCCCTTTGTCGGAGGGAACAAAGACCAGTCCTCCCTTGCCAAGCTTTCTGATCCACTCCTCCAAGAGAAGTTTGTTTATGTCTTCGTAGGTGTCCAACACGTTCCTAAGGTAAAAGGTGGGAGTTCCTACCTCAAAGCCCAAAAGTTCCCTAAAGAGCTTGATCCTGCTTGACCTTGGGTTAGAGGTGGCGGAGGACACCACAAGGACACCCTTTCTCTTTTGGGATACTCTGGCAACTCGTTCAGAGAGTTTTTTTATTTCCTCCCAATCCTCCTGGCTTTTGTTTAGCTTTTCCTTCAAACGGATAAGCCTTAGGGCTAGCTCTATATCCTCGGGAGAGAAGTTCAGAAGATAAAGGGCTTTGTCTATGTTTTTAGCGGTCTTCAAAAAGGAATCCACATCATCCACAAAGATAAAAGCAAAATCCCTTGGTAGGCTCTCATAGTTTTTGTAAAGAAACATGGAGGTGGAAACGAGCACCAAAAAGTCCCCCTCCTCTAACCTTCTCTTCTTCTCCCTTTTTTCTTTTTCTGTATCGTCTCCAAAATAGAGGATGTGCTTTTCGTCCAATCCAAAGCTTTTTAGCTTCCTTACAGTTTGTTCCACCAACAGCTTGGTGGGAAGGATCACATAGGACTTTTTGTTTTTCTTTGCCAAAAAAGAGACCATAGAAAGACCGAAGGAGGTTTTGCCCACACCGGTGGGTGCCAACAGCCCAAAGGAATGTCCCATAAGCACCCTCTTTGCCCACGTCCTTTGCAAATCCCAAGGTTCCGCAGATACACCCCTTCTGAACTCCTCCACCCATTCTAAAAGTTCTTTTTCCACCTGGCAAACTTCCCAAAGGGTTCCCTTTTTTAGGCTTTTGCAAGGGTCCCCCTCTTTGGGCATGCACCTCTCACAGGGAAGCCCCTTCTCAAGCCTCTCTACGCTTATATCTCCACCACAATTAGGACAAAGCTTGCTGAATATCGCCTTTATCATTGGTTAAAAGATTATACAAAACCTCCAAACTTAACCATTTCTTAACACACACTGCATAAACTTTCAAACTGAAAGGAGGTGGAAGAAATGAAAAAGTTGATAGTGAAGAACAGAAAGTTAGCCAAAAAGCTGGAAAATAGGCTAATAAAGAAGGGCTTGGTGGTCGCCCTTTGCGAAGGAGAGGAGAACTCTTCCCTTCTCAAAAAGGCGCAGGTGGTTATACAGGTCAAAAACGCCTGAAGAAGCTAAGGGTGTAGTCTAAGGCGGAGAGGTAAGCTAAAAGGACCGAAAACCAAAGCACAGGGGTACCCAAAGGGCTACCAAGGGCGAGCAAGACCAAGGTGGTAAATTCCGCAAAGGTTTTTAGCTTACCAAGGGAGGAGGCGCTCATAAGGTAGCCCTTCTCCACTGCAAGGCTTCTCAAAAAGGATATGTAAAGCTCCCTTATTAGCAAAAGGACAAAGGCGTAAGGAGAAACTTGCCCAAGGTAGAGATAGGCAGAAAGGCAAGAGAGCACAAAGACCTTATCCACGAAGGGGTCAAGGAGAACACCCAATTTGCCGACCTCATTCCTTTTCCGGGCTGTGTCTCCGTCCAACCAATCGCTGAGGGCTCCCAAAAGGATCAAAAGGAAGGCTAACTTGTGATGTTGGTTCAAAATGGAGGGGACAGCCAGAAAGATCAACAGGAATCTAAAAAAGGTTATATAGTTTGCCATTTGGGAAAATTATACCACGCAAAAATATGCGTATGCTGATATTATGAAATCTTAGTCTTTTATGCTTAATTTCTTGACAAAACCTCTTGACAAAGGTGTGGTATGTTAATATAATATCTATCCGTAAAACCTTGAGAAGGAGGTGGAAGACATGGCAAAGTTGAAACCACTTTACGACAAGATTGTGGTTAAAAGGCAAGAGGAACAGGAACAAAGAACTGCATCAGGAATAATCATACCCGACACCGCCAAGGAAAAGCCCCAAATTGGAGAGGTGGTGGCGGTTGGAGAGGGTAAACGCCTAAACAATGGTGAGATTGCCCCCCTAAGGGTAAAGGTGGGGGACAAGGTGGTCTTTAACAAGTATGCGGGCACAGAGGTGGAGCTTGACGGTGAAAAGTATCTCATAATGTCTGAGGATGAAGTTTTAGCGATCCTTGAATAAAAACCAAAAGGAGGTGAAGCCATGGCAGCAAAAAGAGTAGTTTATGGAGAAGATGCAAGGGCTAAGCTAAAAGCTGGCGTAGATAAGCTTGCCAACGCGGTAAAGGTTACCCTTGGTCCAAGGGGAAGAGAGGTGATCATTGAAAAGAAATGGGGCTCACCCTTGGTTACCAAGGACGGCGTAACCGTTGCCAAGGAAATAGAGCTGAAGGATCCCTATGAAAATATGGGCGCCCAGCTGGTGAAGGAGGTTGCCTCCAAGACTGCCGACGTAGCAGGAGATGGTACAACCACTGCAACAGTTTTGGCACAAGCCATTTTCACAGAAGGATTGAAGGCAATAGCCTCCGGTGCAAACCCAATGGATTTAAAGAGGGGCATTGACAAGGCAGTAAGCGCAGTGGTGGAAGAGATCAAAAAACTCTCCATACCCGTCTCCGGTAGGAGGGAAATAGAGCAGGTAGCAACGGTGTCCGCCAACAACGACCAAACCATAGGAAAAATCATCGCAGACGCTATGGAGGCTGTTGGAAAGGACGGCGTGATTACCGTAGAGGAGTCCAAATCTGCGGAAACCACCTTGGAAACGGTCCAAGGTATGCAGTTTGACAGGGGTTATCTATCTCCCTACTTCATAACCAACCCCGATAAGATGGAGTGCGTTCTTGAAGAACCATACATCCTCATATATGAAAAGAAGATCTCCAACGTAAAGGACTTGCTACCCGTCCTTGAACAGGTGGTTAGGGCAGGAAGACCCATAGTCATAATAGCGGAGGATGTGGAAGCGGAAGCCTTGGCAACCTTGGTGGTAAATCACCTAAAGGGCGTCATAAGGGCTTGTGCGGTAAAGGCACCCGGCTTTGGTCAAAGGAGGAAGGATTATCTCCAAGACATAGCCATACTCACCAACGGAACCGCCATCACCGAAGAGCTCGGTATAAAGCTTGAGAGCGTCACCCTTGACATGCTCGGAAGGGCAGACAAGGTAATAGTAGATAAGGACAACACCACCATAGTGGGTGGTAAGGGTTCCAAGGAAGCTATACAGGCAAGAATAGAGCAGATCAGGAAGAAAATTCAAGAGACCACCTCCGACTACGATAGGGAAAAGCTCCAAGAGAGATTGGCAAAGCTCTCCGGCGGAGTTGCCATAATCAGGGTTGGAGCTGCCACCGAGGCGGAAATGAAGGAAAAGAAGGCAAGGGTGGAGGACGCGGTACACGCCACCAAGGCTGCGGTGGAAGAAGGCATAGTGCCCGGCGGTGGTGTTGCCTTGGTGAGGGCTTCTGAGACTTTGGATAACCTAAATGTGGATAATCCTGACCAACAGATCGGTGTGGATATAGTCAAGAAGGCATGCAGGGCACCCCTCAGGCAAATAGCTGCCAACGCAGGTTTTGAAGGATACGTGGTTCTTGAGAAGGTGATAGCCCTCGGAAAGGAAAAGGGTGTAAATTACGGCTTTGATGCGTCAGTTGGCGAATACAAAGACATGGTAGAAGCGGGCATCATAGACCCCACCAAGGTGGTAAGAACCGCCATAATGAACGCAGCATCAGTAGCTGGAACCATGCTAACTGCAGAAGCACTGGTGGCAGAAATACCCGAGGAGAAGAAGGACAAGGTGCCCACCTCTCCAGAAATGCCCGAATTGGACTAACATAACCAGCCCCCGTCAGGGGGCTTTTTTAGATTGAGCCCTCTTGCGAGCCATTATCTGAGAGACCTGTGCCGCCTTTTGGGCATCCATAGCAGACATAATGGCAGCTGATTGGGATTCCTTTAGGTTCAGAAGGATCTCTGCAGCAAGGTTTGGGTCCATGTTGTTCATTATAGCTCCCGCCTCGTCAGGGTCCGCCTTGTTGAAGATGGCAATCAGCTTTTGAAAATCGGGGGATACCTCCTCCTTTTTGGGTTCCACCCTTCTGAGTTCTTCAAGTTTTTTTCTTTCCTCTTCTAACTTCCTTAACTTTTCCTCAAGCTCCTTGGAAACAGCCTTCAACTCGCTCTCTGTCTTTGCCTCTTTCTTTGCCTTTATCTTCTTCTGAAGGGCACTCTGGTCAAAAGAGATCAAAGGGAAAACCAGCAAGAGCACAAGTAATTTCTTTATAAGATGGAAAAAGTTTGCCCTTTGCATCTCAAGAGAAGACTCTCTTTTTCTCATCTCCGTTTCTAACCTTCCCTTTACTACTTCCACCGCCTTTATGTCCTTGTATATAAGCTTTAGCTCATCCTTCTTTTTTTCAGTTTCCCTCTCAAGGTCTACCAAAATCCTTTCAAGCTCACTTTTTTTAGAAAGAAGGCTTTTATATTCTATAAGCTTTTCAAAGCTGAAGGCTTGCTTTATACTACTTTCAAGCTCTGCCATTCTCTCTTCAATGAGGGCTATCTCCTCTTTTAACGCTTGGGCGCTTGCCCTTAACTGCTCCAACTCCCTTGCCCTTTCCTTCTTTTGCCACTCCTTTATCCTTAAAACTCCTTTAATCCACCGCATATATCCCCCTCAGGTTTCTACCCTCCTCGTCCCAATCCAAACCGTAGCCAACCAAAAATTTATCGGGCACTTCAAAGCCCACATAGTCTGCCCCTAACTCTACCTTCCTCCTTTCTTTTTTATCAAGCAAGACGCAAACCTTGAGCACAGAGGGCTCCTTGTCCCTCAAAAACTCCACCACCTTCTTTAGGGTGTAGCCCGTGTCTAATATATCATCCACAAGAAGCACCCTTTGGTCTTTTATATCCATAGAAAGGTCTTGAAGGATACGCACATTGCCCGAAGATTCCTGAGAGGAACCGTAGCTTGAAACCCACATAAAATCCACCTTTACTGGCACCGAAAAATCCCTTATGAGGTCTGCGGTAAAGACAAAGGCACCTTTAAGCAGAGACACCACCACAAAGTTTTCTCCCAGATCCTTCTCTATCTCCTTTGCAAGCCCTCTGACCCTCTCCTTTATTTTCTCCTCCGAAATTAAAAGACTAAGGGACCTACCCTTTATGTGCATAGGTTTAATTTTATTCGTAATCAAAGTTTTTTGCTTCCAGCCAGAGCTCGTCCATCTCCTCAAGGGTCATATCCTTTAGTTCTCTTCCCATCTCCTTTGCCTTTTTTTCCATATATCTAAAGCGCTTTTCAAACCTGTCGTTTGCCTTTTGCAGACACTCCTCCGCATCTACCTTTAAAAACCTCGCCAACTCCACCACTGCAGTAAGCAGGTCTCCAATTTCATGCTCCACATCCCGCTTATCCCCCTTTTGAACTGCCTCTCTTAGCTCCTCCAACTCCTCCGCCACCTTTTCAAAAACCTGTTCTATTCTTTCAAAGTCAAAGCCCACAAGGCTTGCCCTGTCTTGGAGCTTTTGGGACCTCATTAAGGCAGGAAGGTTCCTTGGCACTCCATCCAAAACGCTTTCCCTATTCTTAACCTTCTTTTCCTCCCACCTTTTTAGCACCTCCTCCGCACTTTCGCACCCAAAAATATGGGGATGCCTTTCTATAAGTTTTTGGTTCAGCGCCCTTATAACATCCCACACATCAAAGGCTGAACGTTCCTTTGCAATTTGGCTATGAAAAATCACCTGCAACAGCACATCTCCGAGCTCTTCCTTCAGTTTTTGGTCGTCTTTGCTGTCTATGGCATCCAAAAGTTCATAAACCTCTTCGATTGCATACTTTTTTAAGCTTTCGTGGGTTTGCTTTTTGTCCCAAGGGCACTTTTCCCTCAGGCTCTCCATTATCTTTAAAAGCTCCTCAAAGGGAGTCATTGGGTTTCCACCGTTTTTATATGCACATCCTTTAGCTGTTTGGGAGACACATAGTCCGGCGCACCCGTTAGGGGGCATATACCCTTTTGGGTTTTTGGAAAGGCGATCACATCCCTTATGGAGTCCAACCCACGCATTATGGCAAGCAGACGATCTAAGCCTATGGCAAGACCCCCATGGGGTGGTGCTCCAAAGCTCAAAGCCCTCAAAAGAAAGCCAAACTTTTCCTCCGCCTCCAAGGGAGATATGTTTAAAAGTTTAAAAACCAACTCCTGAAGGTCCTTGCGATGGATCCGGATGGAGCCACCACCCACTTCATAGCCGTTGATGACAAGGTCGTATGCCCTCGCCCTTACCGAATGGACGAGCCTTTTCTTTTCTTCCAAATCCTCCGTTTCCAGGGCTTTTTGTAAGATCGGAACATCCTCCTCCCTTGGAGAGGTAAAGGGATGGTGCAAAGGCACAAACCTGCCCTCTTCTTCATCCCACTCCATTAGGGGAAAGTCTACTACCCACAGAAAGTCAAAGCGGTCCTTTTGCTGAAGGTTAAAGAGTTTGGCAAGATGTAGCCTTAAATTTCCAAGAATTTTATAAACCATCTCCCTTCTGTCTGCGGAGAATAGTATAGTGTCTCCGGGCTTTGCCTTTGTCCTCTCAAGGATGCCCTTGATCTCTTCCTCTTTTAAAAACTTGGTTATAGGGGAGGTTAGCTTGCCCCCTTCAACCTTTATCCATGCCAAGCCCTTTGCCCCCAAAGATTGAACAAACTTGGTAAGCTCATCCAAATCCTTCCTTGAAAGCTCTCCCAAGTTAAAGTTTATAGCCTTTATCACACCACCCTTTTCTATGACATCCCTGAACACTTTAAACTCGGTGTTTTTGAAAAGGTCTGTAAGTTCCACAAGCTCCAAGCCAAACCTTCTGTCGGGCTTGTCGGAGCCAAACCTCTCCATGCACTCTTGGTAGCTGAGCCTTTCAAAGGGTGTTTTTACCTCAACTCCCAAAAGCTCCTCAAAGAGGGTCTTTATCAACTGCTCTGTGATGGCTATAACATCCTCCTCATCCACAAAGGACATCTCAAAGTCTATTTGGGTGAATTCGGGCTGTCTGTCTGCCCGCAAGTCCTCATCCCGCAAGCACTTGACGATCTGAAAGTATCTGTCAAAGCCCGCAACCATAAGAATTTGTTTAAAGAGCTGAGGAGATTGAGGAAGGGCGTAGAACTTACCCGGATGCAACCTTGAGGGCACTATAAAGTCCCTTGCGCCCTCTGGTGTAGATTTAGTTAAAAAGGGCGTCTCCACCTCCACAAAGCCGTTCTCCACAAAGACCTTTCTTATTACCTGATAAGCCCTGTGCCTGAAGAGGAGGTTTTCTTTCATACTTTCCCTTCTGAGGTCCAAGTATCTGTATTTGAGCTTTAGCTCTTCAGAGATGGGTGTTTCTTCATCCACTGGAAAGGGCAAAATCTCCGCACTGTTTATAAGTTCCACATAATTTGCCAAAACCTCAAAGTTCCCTGTCTTTAGCTTTGGGTTTTCTGTGCCGGGTGGTCTTCTTCTGACGATGCCCTTTATACATATAACATCCTCTGAGCCCAGCCTGTCTGCCACTTCGTAAGCGGAGGGAGAGCTCAGCTCCTCCACTACCACCTGCACTATGCCCTCCCTGTCCCTTAGGTCTATGAAGACCACCCCTCCGTGGTTTCTGACCCTATGGACCCAACCGCAGAGAACAACCTCCTTGTCTAAGTCCTCTTGGGATATTTGCCCGCAGTATTTGGTGCGTTTCATCATAAGCAAAAGATTATAAGGTATTTAAAAGGGTTTTCCGGGCACCTTTTCCCAATCCTTGAGGAAAAGCTCTATGCCTTTGTCGGTTAGCGGATGTTGGAAGAGTTTTTTCATCACCTCAAAGGGCATGGTGCATATGTCTGCCCCTATGAGCGCCGCCTCCGCCACATGCATGGGATGTCTCACGCTTGCCACTATTATCTGAGTGTCATAATCGTAATTGTCGTATATGGTCTTTACATCCCTTATGAGCTTCATGCCATCGCTGGAAACATCATCCAACCTGCCTATGAAGGGAGATACAAAGGTGGCTCCCGCCTTTGCCGCAATAAGTGCCTGAGTGGGAGAAAAGACCAAAGTAACATTGGTGGGAATTCCCTCAGATTCAAGCTCCTGAACTGCTATCATACCTTCCGGAGTCATGGGAATTTTCACCACCACATTATCACCAAGCTCCGCCAGTTTTCTTCCTTCCTCCACCATACCCTTGGCATCCCTTGATACCGTCTCCAAGCTAACGGGACCATCCACCAAATGCAGTATTTCCTTTGCCACCTCCAAAAAGGGTCTTCCTGTCTTGGCTATGAGGGTTGGGTTGGTGGTAACGCCATCCAGTATGCCCCATTCTAAAGCCTGCCTTATCTCATCCACATTTCCTGTATCTAAAAAGAACTGCATGGCAAACCTCCTTTACTCTATTTTAACTCCCTCTTGACCTTCTCGTAGGCACTAACCAGATAGCCCAGGAAGGCGTTTTCCGGTTGGGCTCCCACAAACTCTGCCACACCTCTGTTTATAACGATCTTTGGCACACCAACCACTTGATAGACCTCCGCCAGGTCCATGTTCTCGGTAGCGTCCATAATCACTGCACTTACGTAGTCGCTTGCCATGGCAAAGTTCATAGCCATAAGCGCAGCAGAGGGACAGTAGCCACAGGATGTGGTCACAAAGACCAGAATTTCCATGGGTATGTCTATGGACTGGAGAAGCTCCAGGGTTTTTTCGCTGAGCCTGGGCTTTCTCTTTGAAACCTGAATGATCCCGTTTATGAGGGTTGAAAACTCAAGCCCCGCAGGAAGTCCCACATACCTTATGCCATAATCCTTTTCCCCCTCTATGACAATGGTAGGCACCCTCTCAATGCCATAGGCGGATGCCTTGTCTTTGTCTATCAACGGTGAGTATGTTTCAAGCTTTACTTTGCCTTGGGATACCTCTTCCACTTCCTTAAGAAGTTCCTCCGCAGTAGGACAGGTCTCACAACCTATGGCTTGACCGAAAAGCTTCAGGCTCACAGGGTTTTCAAGCTCCTTTTCAAACATTCCCCTTAGCTGGGTCCTCACTTCCAAGTTCAAAAGCATTTTTTGACCTCCTTTATAAGTTTATAATTATAAGCTCAAATGCTTAAAATCGGCATTACCATAGGAGATCCAGCGGGAGTAGGACCCGAGATCATAGTGCGTTTGACGGAAAACTTGGACCCGCAATACGCTTACATAATATACGGAGAGGAGAAGATATTAAAAGCTTGTGCAAAGGCTCTTGGAAGGAATTTTACCGCCAATTTGATAAACAGCCCACAGGAAATAAACGCTCCGGGGGTTTATCTCATTGACCTTAACATATGCGACGTAGAAAGACCATCCCCCTCTTACACCTCGGGAAAGGTGGCAGTAGCCTACTTGGGAAGGGTTGCGGTGGATGCGGTCTATGGCAACATAGACGGGCTTTTGACCATGCCCATAAGCAAGTTTTGGGCTAGGATGGCGGGCTTTTCTTACGAGGGTCAGACGGAGTTTTTGGCACAGGCTTTCAGGGTAAAGGATTACGCCATGCTGATGTATTCAGAGACCATAAAGGTTGCCCTGCTTAGCACCCATATACCTCTCAAGGAGGCAATAGAGAGGGTTCAGAGGGAAAACATAGTAAAAAAGGTCAAACTTCTGGCGGAGGAGTTCAAAAGATGGTTTAAAAAATCTCCCCAAATTGGAGTTTTGGGATTGAACCCACATGCAGGAGAGGGAGGAACCATCGGAGAGGAAGATATAAAGGAAATTGCCCCGGCGGTGGAGGAATTAAAGTCTATGGGATACATAGTGGATGGTCCCCTATCCCCAGACACTGCCTTCTTAAACAGAGATTACAACCTATTTTTGTGTATGTATCATGACCAAGGGCTAATACCTTTTAAACTTTTAGCCTTCAAAGAGGGAGTAAATATGACCCTTGGAATTCCCTTTCCAAGAACCTCCCCCGACCACGGAACCGCCTACGATATAGCCTGGAAAGGAATAGCAGATATTTCTCCCTCCCTACATGCCTTAAGGTTATGCGAAAGGTTGGCTAAAAACAACAGATGAAAGGGGGCACAAAGCCCCCACAGGAAGATTACTTCTTCTCTTCCTTCTTTTCCTCTTGTTTTTGTTCTTGCTTTTGCTCGTGCTTTTGCTCAGCCTTCTTCTTGTGTTTCTTTTCCTTCTTGTGCTCTTGGGCAGCAGGCTTTTCTTCCTTCTTTTGCTCAGCTTGTGCGGGCTGGGCTGCTTGCTGTGCCATTGCGGCACCTGTGAAGGCTACTGCTAAAAGGGCTGCTAAAAGTTTCCTCATGGTAACACCTCCTTATAGGGTTTTGATGTGATTTATATTACAAGCTCAAAGATGAAAATTTCATGAAAAAATGGCGGAACCTATCCTAACTATGGTGGCACCTTCTTCCACTGCAACTTCAAAATCCTCGGACATGCCCATGGAAAGGTGAGGAAGCTTTATCTTATACAACTCCTCCAGCTTTTCTTTTAGTTTTCTTAGCTTTACAAAGTAGGGTCTTACCTCCTCTGGGTTTTCCTTGTGGGGAGGGATCGCCATAAGCCCGAGAACTCTCAGATTTTTTAAACTCAGGCAGTATTCAAAGAGTTTTTCTAAGTCCTCCTCCTGAACGCCTCCCTTCGTCTCTTCCTTTCCCACATTTACCTCAATGAGGACATCCTGAACCTTTCCGAGCCTTTCTGCCCTCTTTTGAATTTCCTCCGCAAGGGACTGCCTGTCTAAGGAGTGGATCATGGATACTTTGTCTATGATGTATTTCACTTTGTTGGTTTGCAAGTTTCCTATAAAGTGCCAGTCTATGGGTAGGTCCTTGAGCTCTTCAAACTTCTTAAGAAAGTCCTGGGCTCTGCTCTCTCCAAAGGCACGCACGCCACATTGATAAGCCTCCTTTATCTTTTCCGCGTTGGCATACTTTGATGCACCAAGGAGCAGGACCTCCTCTCTTTTTCTTCCTGCCCTTTCGCAAGCCCTTGCGAGCCTCTGTTCAATCTCTTGGATTTTGTGGCAAATCACATTATAATTATATCCTTAGCCGGAGTGGCGGAACTGGCAGACGCGGGAGACTCAAAATCTCCTGCCCGCAAGGGCGTGGGGGTTCGAGTCCCTCCTCCGGCATTTAAAAAATCATGAAAGGCATAATAGTTCTCTTTTCCGGAGGCTTAGACAGCACCACCCTTCTGTGGCTTGCAAAGAAAGAGTTTGACAGGGTTATTGCCATATCCTTTGATTACGGACAAAGGCATAAGGTAGAGTTAAAGCACGCAAAGGAGTTAGCAAGGTTGGCGGGCGCTGAACATCTAATAGTGGATGTGCCCTCCTTAAGGGGAATAACCACCTCTGCCCTTTTGGAGGGAGGTCCAGAGGTGCCCTCAGAAGAATACTCCAACGCACCACCCATTACCGCGGTGCCCATGAGAAATCTGATCTTTTTAGCCATTGCGGGGGCTTACGCGGACGCCTTAGGAATAGACACAGTGGGCATAGCGGTGCATTCCTTGGATACACCTTATCCCGATTGCAGGCCGGAGTTTATAACCTCCGCCCAAAGTGCCCTTACTGCAGGCTCTATCTTAACTGCTACAAAGAAGATTCCCATGAAAATTTACGCACCCTTTCTGGGTATGACAAAGAGGGAAATTGCCCTTTTGGGGAAGGAGCTGGGAGTTCCCTTTGAAAAAACATACTCCTGTTATAGGGGCACCGAGCCACCCTGCGGAGAATGCGCCACCTGTAAGCAGAGGGAGGAAGCCTTAAAAGGACTTTTATGAACAGCCTTGAGCCAAGCCATCTGCCTCAAGCTTTTATTTTGGTCCTCTTTGCGGTAGCCCTCTCTTACTTTTACAACCTACGGGCAGAAAGGGATTTGCTTGAAAGCTCCATTAGGACTACAGTCCAACTTCTTTTGGTGGGCTATGTCCTTCAGTTTGTCTTAAAAGTGCAATCCTTTGCCTTTCTAATGCTCATTCTCTTCTTGATGTCTATTTTTGGGAGCATAACTGCGGTGGAAAGGTTCAGGCTACAGGGTAGCTTTGGAAGGCTATTTTTAAAGAGCTACATAGCCCTGGTGGTTCCATCCTCCTTTGTGTTTGTTCTACTATATCTGATGGGCTACGTTAGAAAGGACCCGGTTAGTATGATCACCCTTTGGGGATTGGTGCTTGGCAATTCCCTCAGCAACGTTTCTTTAACCTTTGAAAGGATGCGTTCGGAAGCCTTCAACCGAATAAGGGAGATAGAGGCAAAGGCTGCCTTAGGGGCTCCGTTAAAAAAGGCTATGGAGGAGGTGATCCAAAACGCTATAAGGGTATCTATGATGCCAAAATACAATATGCTTAGGTCTGCGGGACTGGTGCATATACCGGGCGTGGCGGTGGGCATGATTGTGGCTGGTGCGGACCCGATAAGTGCAATGGTCTTTCAGGTGGTGGTGATGTTTATATTGCTTACGGTATCCTTCTTCACTTCCTTTTTAACAGCCCTTTTGACTTACAGCTCTGTGCTTGGATAGTATAATACTATGCCTGTGGAAGAGGTTTATAAGCTTTACGGGCTCACAAAACAGGAGTATGAGGGCATAGTCAAAAGGCTTGGTAGAAAGCCAAACCATGTGGAGCTTGGTGTTCTTGGTGCCCTTTGGTCGGAGCATTGCTCCTATAAATCTTCAAAGAGACTTTTGAGGCTCTTTCCCACCCAGGAGGAAAATGTAATTCAGGGACCAGGGGAGAACGCGGGCGTTGTGAAGCTTGATGACAAGGTCTGGCTCGCCTTTAAGATAGAAAGCCACAACCATCCTTCCTTCATAGAACCCTTCAACGGAGCCGCCACCGGTGTAGGTGGGATCATAAGGGATGTGCTCTCTATGGGTGCAAGACCTATAGCCTTGATGGATTCTCTGCGGTTTGGTTTGCCCTTGGACCCAAAGACAAAGCACATAGTCAAAGGCGTAGTAAAGGGCATATCTCACTATGGCAACTCGGTGGGCATTCCCACGGTGGGCGGAGAGACCTTCTTTGAGGAGTGCTACAAGACCAACCCTCTGGTGAATGCCTTTTGCCTTGGTATAATTCCTGCGGGCAGGATGTTCCGGGCGAGGGCAACAAAACCCGGACAACTGCTCTTTTTAATAGGCTCTTCCACTGGAAGGGATGGCATACACGGTGCGGTTATGGCATCTGGTGAGTTCAGCGAGGATGCAGAGAGCAAAAGACCCAACGTGCAGGTGGGAGACCCTTACTTTGAAAAAAAGCTCATAGAAGCCCTCATGAGGATAATAGAGGAAGGTTTGGTAGTGGGTATTCAGGACCTGGGCGCAGCGGGTCTTGCGGGTGCATCCTCCGAGCTGGCAAACAAATCCAAAATGGGCGTGGTGCTACACCTTGAAAAGGTGCCTCTCAGAGAAGAGGGGATGAACCCTTATGAAATTCTCCTTTCTGAGAGCCAAGAGCGAATGCTTTTGGTGGTAGAGAGGGACAAGGTTCAAAGGCTGAAGGAGTTGGCAAAGGATTTCCACTTGGAGGGTGAGGTGGTGGGGGAAATGACCGATGATGGTATGTTCCGTGCTTACTTCCACGGGGAGCTAGTGGCAGAACTGCCCGTAAGTCTAATAACCGAGGAGGCACCCGTCTACGAAAGACCAAGCAGGGAGCCCGATTACATAAAGCAGGTTAGGTCCTTCAAAGAAGAGGAGTTGGAGCAAAAGGACATAAAGGCTTCCCTTCGTAAGCTTTTGTCCTCCCTCAATGTGTGCTCCAAGGAGTGGGTCTACAGTCAGTATGACTATCAAGTGGGGACAAACACGGTGTTGGTGCCGGGGGGAGATGCTGCGGTTTTGCGGATAAAGTGGGTGGTAAGCCCGGAAATAAAAAGCGAAAAGCTTGTAGCCCTGAGCTGTGAGGGGAACGGCAGGATGGTCTTTTTGAACCCTTATGAAGGCGGAAAGTACGTAGTGGCGGAAGCCCTCAGAAACCTCGCCTGTGTGGGTGCACAACCCTTAGCCATAACGGACTGTCTGAACTTTGGAAATCCAGAAAGACCGGAGGTAATGTGGCAGTTGGAAATGGCAATAAGGGGGATGGCGGACGCCTGCAAGTTCTTTGGGGTGCCCGTAGTCAGCGGAAATGTGTCCCTCTACAACGAAACGGTGGAGGAAAAGGAAATCAGAAACATATACCCAACTCCCATTTTGGTAGCGGTTGGTGCCATAGAAGGGAAAAGGTTCGTAACCCACAAGTTTGAGGAGGAGGGTAGTCTGGTCTTTTTGATAGGAGACCTGAAAAGAAGCTGGAGCTTGGGGGGTAGCGAATACTTAGAGGTGGTGCACGGAATTGTGGCTGGAGATGTGCCCGCGGTGGACCTGAAGAAAGAAAAACTACTGCATGAAACCCTAATAAAGCTAATAAGAGAGGAAATAATCCTTTCTGCCCACGATGTATCCACAGGGGGACTTATTATTGCCCTCTTAGAGTGCCTCTTTGGCACGGGACTTGGTCTGGAGCTGAACCTTTATACCGAGGAAGCCCTTGATAGGTTCTTCTTCTCCGAAAGTCCCACAAGGGTGGTGGTTAGCTTAGAAAAGGATAAAGAAGAACTTTTGAAAAACTATGTGGAAAGCGTGGGATTGGACTGGCTATATTTGGGTAAAGTAAAGGGCGAGCCAGAGCTTATTGTGAAACTCTACGAAGAGCCCATACTCAAAGAGAAGATTGAAGATTTAGAAAAACTATGGAGAGATTCTTTAGCCAATACGCTTTAACCTACCTGGCAATTTGCTTTCTTGTACTGATGGCAGACCTTTATACAAAGCACATGGCGGAGCAGTTTATAAAGGGAGAGGTCCAAATACTGCCTTTTCTCAAGCTAATTATGGTCTATAACAAAGGGGTAGCCTTTGGTATCCTTTCCCAAGCTCCCGACTGGCTGAGGCTTCCCATTTTGCTACTTTTTCCGCCCGTTGCGGTCCTTATAACCTTTATATACTCCATAAAGCAAAGAGATCCTGTGGTTTCCCTTTGCATGGGTGCCATAGGTGGCGGAGCCCTTGGCAACCTATACGACCGCCTCTTTTTGGGACAGGTAAGGGACTTTATCTACCTTTCCTATGGGAAATTTTCCTACCCTGCCTTTAATTTGGCGGATGCCTCAATCTCCGCTGCCATAGCTGTCTTCCTTTTTTATGAGGTTTTCAAGAAAAGAAAAGCTTAGCGACCTGCACTGAAAAATTTTCATTTTTTATTCATTTAATTTTGGTGGTTTTTCAGATGAGGTCAATCAACTTCCCATGACTCCCGATTACATAAAAACTCTCCTATAAACTGCAAAAAGCCCGTTGCCTGAGGAAGGCTACTGCCTTATACTTAGTCAAAGCTTACAAGGGAGGTTTGCCATGAAAGAATGCCTAAGGTTGATAACCGAAAGGAGGTCAATTACCTTCTTTGACCCAACCAGAGAAGTTCCCGATGAACTTATAAAGGAGATTTTAGAGATCTCCGCCACTGCACCCTCCGGATACAACCTCCAACCTTGGGAAGTGGTAGTAGTAAAGGACAAGGAGAAAAAGAGGCAGTTAAAGGACATATGCTACGGACAGCAAAAGGTAGAGGATGCCTCCGCCAACATAGTGTTTATCGCAAACCCAAGGGCAGGCTTTGAGCATGTGGATAAGGTCCTGGACAGCTGGGTGGAGCTTAGCTACATACCCAAAGACGCAAAGGAGAAGCTAAAAGAGAACATCCAGAGGGGATGGACCGACAGAGAGAGGGCTGTAAGAAAGGCTATAAGGGATACCGCCCTCTTTTGTATGACGGTTATGATCGTAGCAAGGGCTTATGGGTTAGAAACCCATCCAATGGAAGGCTTTGACGAAGAGAGATTAAAGGAGTTTTTGGGGGTAGATAAGGATAAGGTTATACCTGTCATGCTTGCCATAGGATACAAGGACCCTCAAAGGGAACTACTTCCAAGGGCATACCGCTTTAAGTTTGAAGAATTTGGTAGGTTTTTATGAGGTTTATAAACACAGACCTAACCTGCAGGCTTGACGCCCTTCCCTGGACGGGCTTTCACACCAGGTTTGTTTTAGCCCTTAGCATCACTTGGGTTTTAGACGCCTTTGAAGTAGTCATAGTAAGTGCAGTCCTAAAGCCCATGGCAAAAGCCCTCCAATTTACCACCCAGCAGGCTTCTCTGATGGTAAGCGGTTTTCTCATAGGTGCCATATTGGGCTCCTTGATCTTTGGCTACTTGGCAGACAGGTTCGGCAGGAAAAAGCTCTTTATTCTTACATTGTTTCTGTATGCTGGGGGCACTTTTTTAACGGGCTTTGCCAACAGCTTTGAGTCTGCCTTGTTCTTTAGGATCTTGGCGGGTGCGGGCTTGGGCGGAGAGTTCGCAGCGATCCAGTCCGCAATAGACGAGTTTGTGCCCGCCCGCCATAGAGGGAAGGTGGATGGCACCATCACCGCCCTTTGGAACTTGGGGAGTATTATGGCTTCTTTATCTGCTTTGTATCTTTTAAAGCATTTTGACGAAAGCTTTGCTTGGAGGATTGCCTTTTTTATTGGTGGTCTTTTGACCCTTTTGATCATATACATAAGGATATATGTGCCCGAGTCTCCCAGGTGGCTCATTTCCAAAGGAAGGCTGAAGGAGGCGGAGGAGATCGTTAAAAAGGTGGAAAGGGAGGCGGGCATCTCTCCAAAGGTGGAAAGTTGTCAAATTCCTATTTTTGAGGGTAGCATATGGGATGCCACCAAGCTGATCCTAACCAAATACCGGTGGAGGTTTCTCTTTAGTGCGTCGATGAGTTTTACCATACTTACCACCTACTACGGCATGATCACCTTTTTACCCTTGGTTCTTTCAAAGGTCTATAATCTTAGCTCCAAGCAGGTCTCCGAGGTGCTCTTCTTTGGAAGTGTGGGGGGACTGATTGGGGGTCTTGTGGTAGCCTTTCTAAACGACAGGGTAGGGAGAAAGGTGCTTGGGGTTAGCATAAGCGGGCTCTCCGCTTCGGCGGTTTTTCTGTTTTTGCTAACGGATGCAAACCCTAAAATTCTTTACTTTTTGTATTCGTTTATTGCTTTTTCCTTTGCCTCTGTGGCTTATGTGATCGCAACGGAGATATACCCATCTTACATAAGGGCGTACGCCATAGGGGTGCTCTCTGTTGTGGGAAGGCTCTCGGGTGCCTTTGCACCAGTGCTTGTGATAGCTTTGGCAAACCAAGATTACCGGCTTGGACTTTTGTGTATATTCCTCTTTTGGTTGGTGGGCTTTTTTGCCTTTGTGATATACGCCACCAAGGGAAAAGAGACAAAGGGTATGCCTATAGAACAGATAAGTTGAGGGTGATTTTCCTCAGTTTATTGACCTAAAATTCAGCTTATTTTATAAAAAAACTTTTTAGGAGGGATATCATGGAAGCGGTAAGCTTTGAGTATAAAGCCTACAAGCCAAGACCCTTTACCAAGGAGGAAAGACCATACACTACCATACTCTTCGGTGGGCTTACCTTTAAACACGAACGGCTCATAACGGGTGCCCTGGAAAACATGGGCTATAAGGCAAAGCCCTTGCCCAACATAGAAAGGATAGATTTGGACATAGGGAAGGAACACATAGATGTGGGTGCTTGCTGTCCTACCACCTTCACCGCCGGAAACTTAGCAAGGACCCTTATGGACATTGAAAAGAGAGAGGGAAGGGAGGCGGTAAAGGATCGGTATGTTTTCGTTACGATCGGTGCCTGCGGACCTTGTAGGTTCGGACAGTATCACGAATCCTACGAGAGGGTCCTTGAAGGGCTAAACTTACGGGACTTTAGGCTCTTTCTTTTGGACCTTCTACAGCTTGAACAGTCTGCAGAGGGTGGAGGTTTGGAAATAAGCATGCCTCTTACCCTTGGGCTCGTCTATGCCATGTTCATGGGAGACCTGATAACAGACATGGAGTACGCCACAAGACCTTACGAAGTAAAAAAGGGTCAAACAGACCAAGTGGTAAAGGACAGTGTGGAAGTGCTTTACGAAAAACTCAAAAAGAGACCCATAGTGGGCAAAAAGCTCGGGAACTTCCTTTGGCACATATTCACCGATTACTTCGTGGATGCCCTAAAGGAAGTTAAAAAGCTCTGGGATGAGATAGAGGTGGATAGACTTCAGCCAAAGGCAAGGGTAAAGATCACTGGGGAGTTTTGGCTTCAGACCCACGAAGGAGACGGAAACTACAACATAAAAAGATGGTTGGAGGAACAAGGTGCGGAGGTGATCCCACCACCCATAGCGGTCTGGATGGACTATCTTATAAACATGGAACTCTTCAAGCTTGAAGACGCCCAGCCCTTTGTAAAAAAATACTACCTTAAAAAATCTGCCATCTCATTTTTTGCGTGGCTATACAGGAGAACCTACGACAAGCTCAGAAAGGCTTTAAATAACATTCCCAACCCATTGCCTTCCCAGAGGGAACTGAAGGAACTGGCAAGACCTTACTTTCACTACAGGCTAACTGGGGGTGAGGGGCATATGCTCATTGGTAAAGCCCTCTATACACTAAAACACAAGCAAGCCCATATGGTCTGCGAGCTATCTCCCTACGGATGCCTTCCCAACACTATGTCTGTTGGTGCCATGGCAAAGGTGCTGGCAGACTATCCGGAGCTCCTATACGCACCCATAGAGGTCAAGGGAGACTCTGAGGTGCATGCATACTCCCGCTGTCAGATGGTTCTTACAGAAGCCAAAAGGAGGGCAAAGGAGGAGTTTGAACAAGCCTTGGAGAGAACGGGCTTGAGCTTGGAAGAGATCAGAGACTTTGAAGAAAAACATCCACAGCCCAAAAGGGCAACCTACAAAGTGCCAAACTATGGCTATGCGGGAACATCCGCCAACTATGTGATGCACGTAGCAAAGCTCATGGGGAGGCTGAAATGATCTTGGGTATAGATGTAGGAAGTACCACCTGTAAGTATGTTTTGGTGGATGATCGTGGAAACATTTTAGATAAAGCCTACGAAAGGCACAACACGAAGACCGCAGAGAAGGTGTATGAGTTTTTAAAAAAGCTTGAAGAGAACTTTGGTTTTAAGCCCGGAAGGGACAGGGTCTATTTCACCGGCTCTGGTGCTACACTGATCGCTCCGCTGGTAGGGGGGAGATTTGTTCAAGAGGTTGTTGCGGTCTCCACCGCGGTGGAAAAACTCCATCCAGATGTAAGGTTTGTTAGCGAAATCGGTGGGGAAGATATGAAGGCTATCTTTTTTAAGGAAGTTGAGGGGAAAAGGGTAAAGCAGGTCTTTATGCAAAACGTCTGCGCGGGGGGGACGGGCACCTTTATAGAAAAGACCGCAAGGAAGCTGGGAATTCCTCAGGAAAAGCTGGGTTCTATGGGATACAAAGGCTACAATCTCCACAAGGTAAGTGCCAAATGTGGTATCTTTGCGGAGGCGGATGTGAATACCCTGCAAAAGGCTGGAGTGCCTCCGGAGGAGATCATGGCTTCCCTCTTTGAGGCGGTGGTCTATCAGAACCTCTCCCAACTTACCAAGGGAAACACTCCCATGTGGAGGGTGCTACTGTTGGGAGGTCCCAATCTCTTCTTTAGGGGGCTTAGGGAAGCTTGGCGGGTGCACCTGCAGAGAATATGGAAGGAAAAGGGCTTGAGGGATTGCACAGACCAAGAGGTGGAGGAACTGGTGGTAGTTCCCGAAAACTCCCTTTACTATGCGAGCCTTGGCTGTGTCTTTTATGCCATGGAGGAAGAGGGCGGAGTTTATGAGGGCTTGGATAGGCTCAGGTGGTGGATAAAGGAGGGACAATACCAAGAAAAGCTAAAGGAGGGAAAAAGAGGGCTCGTGTCCTCTGAGGAGGAGCTAAGGGAGTTTTTGAAAGAGTATGAAGGTCAGTATAAGAAGATCGTTCCCAAAAAGGTCAAAAGGATCGCCATAGGGTGTGATTTTGGCTCCACCACTGCCAAGGCGGTATGCGTCTCTGAGGAAGGAGAGCCGGTCTTTTCCTGCTATCAGATCAGCAAGGGCAATCCCATAGAGGATGCCAAAAGCATCTTCAGACAGATAAGGGAATTCTTTGGGGATGATGTGGAGGTTATAGGCTTGGGGCTTACGGGCTACGGAAAGGACCTTTTGAAGGATGTTTTGGGGGCAGACTGTGCGGTGGTGGAGACGGTTGCCCACGCTACGGGTGCCATGCACTTTTTTAAGGATGCGGACTGTATATGCGATGTGGGTGGGGTGGATGTAAAGATCCTCATCCTTCGCAATGGCTCGGTTGTAGATTTTAGGCTAAATTCTCAGTGTTCCTCCGGAAACGGTGCCTTTTTGCAAGGAGTGGCAGAAAGGTTCAACGTACCACTGGAGGACATTGCCAAGCTTGCCTTTAGTGCAAAGGCTATTCCCAATTTTACCATGGGCTGTGGTGTGTTCTTACAAAGTGATATAGTCAATCAGCAAAGGAAGGGCTGGAAGGCGGAGGAAATCCTTGCGGGGCTCTGCTATGTTCTGCCCTTGAACGTGTGGATCTATGCGGGCAACATAAACAACTTGGCACAGGTGGGCAAAAAGTTTGTGCTCCAGGGTGGAACCCACAAGAACTTGGCGGTGGTAAAAGCCCAAAGGGACTTTATAAAGTCCAAGGTGCCAGATACACAGGTGTTTGTACATCCCTACCCGGGAGAGGCGGGAGCTTTAGGTGTAGCCTTACTTGCCCTTGAGACAAAAGGCAAAAGTCGGTTTAGGGGCTTTGACGCTATAGAGAACCTAACCTACAAAGCAACCACCTCCCAAGAGACGGTCTGCCGGTGGTGTCCTATGAACTGTCAAAGGACCTTCATAGATGTGTTTGTGGGAGAAGGAGAAGGAAGATCTTGGAGTAAGGTGCCCTTGAAGAGGGGTTGGCTCAGGCTCATAGTTAGCAACGCATGTCCAAAGGGGCTTGTAGAAGACGAAAGCGAGCTTAAGCTCCTTCAACAGGAACTAAGGAGGGTGCAGGATGAGTTTCCTAACCTTGCCCAAATTGCTAAAAAAACTGCGTTCAAACCAAGAAGGGCAAACCAAAAGGTCCATTAAGGTAGGCATTCCCAAGTTTTTGAACATTTGGGGCACCGCACCCTTTTGGGTGGGCTTTTTTGACAGGCTGGGTATGAAAGTGGTTTTTAGCTCGGACACCTCCGAGGAACAGTACAGAACTTACGGCAAGGGCAGGATCACCATGGACAGCTGTTATCCTGTGAAAGCCCTTGCTGGACACATAGGAGAGCTCTTGCACAAGGACATAAACATCCTCTTTGTGCCCATGATCTATTCCCTGCCCTCCTTTTTGAGGGGGCATGTGATGGATACACTGTGCTGCACTCGGGTGATGATGGCACCGGAGAACATAAAGGCGGGCTTTCTTAAAGAGAGGGACGAGTTCAAAGAGAGGGGCATAAAGTATGTTTCTCCCTTTGTACCCTTTAGGGAGCCAGAGCTTTTGCCCAAGTATCTCTTTGATGGCTTAAAGCCCGCGGTGGAGGACCTCACCTACGAAGAGGTGGTAGAGGCGGTAAGGGAGGGCTTTGCATCCCTTGAGGACTTTGAAAAGGACATGCGGGAGAAGTCTTTGGAAATTCTGCGATGGTGCGTCAAAAACAACAGACCTGCCCTCTTGGTGCTGGCAAGACCCTATCATATGGACCCGGGCATAGGACACGAAATAGACGCAGAGTTTCAGCTTTATGGCTATCCGGTCCTTTGGTATAACTACCTACCAATAGACAAATGGCTCTTGGACTGGCTTGGCATTTCCCTTGATATATCGGATGTATGGATCTCCTCTTACAGCTCTAACACCAACGAGATCATCTGGGGAGCCAAGTTTGCCAGCAGATTTCCCTGGATCACGGGGGTCATAAGGCTCTCTTCTTACGAATGCGGTATGGACCAGCCAACCTTTACGCCCGTCCAGAAGATCGTGGAATCCTCCGGCACCCTATTTTTCAAGTTTGGGGAGTTAGACGAAACGAAGCCCGCGGGTAGTGTAAAAATAAGGGTGGAGACTATAGTCTATTACCTTGAAAAGCACTCCCAGGACATCATCAAGAGGAAGCTAAGCAGGTTGGGGGAATTGCCAAAAGAACTTACATAGTATAATTTGTAGAGGTTGAATATTATGATCAGACGAATTTTCACAGTAGGCACCCTTTTGGTGTTTTCCATGCCTCTTTTTGCACAAGATGCTCACTCACCTTACTCTGGCGAACAGCACAGGGAAATAAAGGCTCTTTCGCCCGCAGAGATTGAAGGATATTTAAAGGGAGAGGGTATGGGACTGGCAAAGGCAGCTGAGCTGAACCACTATCCGGGTCCGCGGCATGTCCTTGACCTTGCATCAGAGCTCAAGCTTTCGGAAGAGCAAAGGTTGAAGATAGAGAAAATATACAACGCCATGCGTGAGCGTGCCATCCAATTGGGAAAGCAGATCGTCCAAAAGGAAAGAGAATTGGACCAACTTTTTAAAACGGAGTCCATCAACGAGGAAAGCCTTGGAAAGCTGGTCAGAGAAATAGCAGTCCTTCAGGGGGAACTCAGACTGGTTCATCTTCAAGCACATTTGGAAACCAAACAAGTTCTTACAAAGGAACAGATAGCAAAGTATGACCAACTTCGTGGCTACACACTAAGGGGAAAACCACAACACAATCACCATCATTAGCATGGGGATCCGAGTGAGCCCTAAACTGATCAAACAAATAATGGTATGATTCAACTGGGGGTGATGTCACGGGAATGATATAGGGGCTTTTGCTGGCACTTTTGAGCGTAGCCTTTTCCCAGGATGTTATAAGGTTCGGTGCCGCTGTCTCTTTGACCGGTAAGTTTGCCAAGGAGGGACAGCTTGTAAAACGGGGCTACGACCTTTGGAAGGAGCGCGTAAATGCAACCGGTGGCATAAAGGTGGGGAACAAACGGTATAAGGTGGATATAGTCTATTACGACGACCAGAGCGACCCACTTACTTCCGCAAGGCTCGTAGAAAAGCTAATAATTGAGGACAAGATAAAGTTCATCCTTGGACCTTATGGAAGTGCCCAGGTCTTTTCCGTCGCACCCATTGTGGAAAAGTATGGTGCCCTGATGGTTCAGGCGGGCGGTGCTTCATCGGAAATTTATAAAAAGGGATACAAAAATATATTTGGTCTTTACACCGTAGCACCCTTCTATGGCAGGGACCTGGTGGAGCTTGCAACCAAGTTAGACAAGAATGCTAAAAAGGTCGCTATAATTTACGAAAAGGACATATTCTCCGAGGATGCAGCAAGTGGTGCCTTGGAACATGCCAAAAAGAAAGGTCTTGAAGTGGTGCTTTATGAGGGCTATCCTAAGCAGGTGCAGGACCTTTCAAGCCTTATGCAAAAGATCAGGCTTTTAAAGCCCGATATAGTAATTGGCTCTGGGCACTTTCAGGACGCAGTGCTAAAAGTAAAGCAGTTAAAACAGTTTGGCATAAATCCCAAGTTCTTGGGTCTGACGGTAGGACCTGCCCTTCCCGCCTTTGTTCAAGCCTTGGGTGAGGACGCGGAGGGTATATTTAGACCAGTTCAGTGGAGCCCTGCCCTAAAATACAAGGACCCACTCTTTGGAAGCACGGAGGAGTTTGTTAAGCTCTACAGGGAGAGGTTCAACTCGGACCCTGAATACCATGTGGCGGGTGCGGTTGCTGCGGGTGTGGTTTTCCAAAAGGCAATAGAGGATGCGGGAAGCTTGGAGGTGGATAAGGTAAGGGAGAGGATGTCAACTTTTCAGCTCCATGATGGTATAAATGACAATAAAAGAGGCGAACCATCTATAGACGGTTTCATACTTAGCATTCCAAGGAAACCTCTTGTAGAACCTCTTTATTCTGTGCTTGATGTAGAA